>Ga0209608_1000941_pt1 | contig 26024 bp, 20 predicted proteins | sample AD_UKC130_MetaG_FD_184428 | JGI IMG/M metagenome (GOLD analysis project Ga0209608, IMG submission 184428) | Active sludge microbial communities of municipal wastewater-treating anaerobic digesters from Canada - AD_UKC130_MetaG (SPAdes) (version 2) | ecosystem: Engineered > Bioreactor > Anaerobic... | reverse complement strand
ATGATATTCAAATTCGCTAAAAGGGACACTATTTATAAAAATAGCTGTATCATTTTTTAGTTTATTTATCGAAATTTTATTATCTATAACATCATAATATACTTTAAAAACTAATATCTCATTATTTATAAAAACAATATCACAAATTACATTATTACTATTGCTATTATTATAAATTAATTCTTTACTTTTATTATTTACATTAACTTTATATATCTTTTGTCCATCAGTAAATAAAAAATTATTATTATCAATTTTTTCAAAATCAAAGAACATAATATCTCGAGCAAATGTATCAATTTTTTTATTTTTAAAGTCAAAAAATAAAATATCATAAATAGGATACTCATCTATACATTCTTGGCAATGTGAAAAGAAAATATAATTATCAAAACCTGCTAAAAAATTACCATCAATTTTAATAAATGAATTATTTGAAATCAAAAGTAATATTATTAATAATTGTTTCATAAACTCATTATTTTAATTTACTGATATATGTATATGATTATCATGCCCTGGTACATACCAATCTTTACCATTTTTTGTTTTTATACATGGACCAAAGTTTTCTCTAATTTTATTTATGTTATTCATAGCATTTTGTAAATTACAGGTTTCAATAGATTCTCCAACTTGTTGATTATTAATAGTACAAATATCAATCGCTTTTCCAATATAATGTCTGCTTGAAGATGAATGCTCACCATTTGTTGTTGCAGAAATTCCTATTTTATTTATATCTGATCCTGTATTATTTGCTTCATTTATTCCCATTATAAATTGAGAAACAGCCTCAATACTGATAGCATTGTACGCATTATTACCATCCTTTGTAATATAACTAAAATCTACATTTACTTTCTGTCCATCATCTGTTGTAAATTGTTGGGGAATATATTGTCCACCTTCTAAATTTAAATTAGGATCCACATCAACAATATTCACAACATTATTTTGCTTATAATCAATTCTTTTACCATTACTATAAGTGCTATGCGTCTCTCCAATATTTCTATATCTTACACCATCTTTTTCTATAAAATTCTCACTTCCTTCGTGCCAAAATGTAGCACCAGTCTCATCATCACGATACCAGTCATCTAGCATCCCCCTCGGATCTACTAGCACCACCGGATTATTCGCAGTATAGCAATATGGCGATAGCGATGGATACTTATCGCTCATCGGATCTACACTCAGCCACGCACTCAGCTCACTATCATAATATCTAGCCCCGAAATATGTGTAGCTGGTCTCATTGTCTAGCTCAGTATTCCTTTGGTTAACAAGCAAATTAAGCTCACAGCTAAAACCATTAACAACTTGATGAAACTTTACAGCCAATAATTAAAACATTTTTTCTTCTTCATATTTACACTTATTTCCCAAAAAAAACTACAACCATCAAAAACAGCTATACCTTTTATTTTCCAATCGTCTATAAATTTTGAATCTCTCCATAAAAAATTAACATTTAATATTTTTTCATCTTTTTCGTTATAAGTACCATAATATTGACGAACATATTTGTCAAAATTTTGATATATTATCGGACATCCATCACCTTGATTTACTAAATGATGCTTAGATTTTTTTGTTACATATTTTCTAATTAATTCTTCGGCATATTCTATTTCTTGCAAAGTAGGTATCCATCTTGGTTCATCTATTGTATCTCCATCTTTTATTATTAGACGTTTTAGACATTTTGGACCAAAAATTACTCCTTCATAATCATCTGTTTTCACATATATAGCATCTTCACAGATACTATCATTATTTTTATTTTGCGAAAACAGATTGAAAGAAAAAGTAAATAAAACTATTACAAAAAACAATATATTTTTCATATTTCTAATGTTGATATTTATCATATAAATAATTACATTTTAGATCTAAAAGAGGTGGATATGATGGTCCCCCATTATTTTCCATTACTCCATAATGAGTTCTAAGCGGTAACCCCATCTCTTTTCTTATCATATTTTCTGTTCGTATTGCTGTCCATTCACGAACTTCTAAGCTTTTATATTTCATTTCTTTGGCAGCCAATAAACCAGCTATATTATCCCACGCATGTGCTAATTCATGTAATAAATTCATCTAAAACGTAGTATCAGAGTTATTTGACCCATACTTTTGTTTGATATCCCTTCTCGCTTTTTAACTATTACAGTTTTAACAAAATCCTCAAAAAAAGGCAAATATTTGCATACATCTTGTGGGTAGATATTTTTTAAAGATAAACTATCCTTCCCAAAATAGTAATCAATGACTGTATCTCTTTCAGTATACAACAGTAACTTCATTATCTTAATTCCTTCTATCTTTAAATCGTCGTTAATTCTACCTTCTATTGCAGCTAAACCTTTATATCTGCTGCCTCCCAAGCTATCCGGTAACGCAACAATTGATTTATATTCCACCTCATAAGGAGAAGGGAAAATAGGGTCAATAATAACTTCCTTCTGGATATTTACCTGCGAAGAACTTTTGCAACTGCTTATTAGCAATAATGCAATAATCAATATATAAAATAGCTTTCTCATCGCACCAAAGGAAAAAAGTTTTTAATCAATGGATTCTTAAGGTTTGTATCGGTCTTAAAGTTTCTATAAAATCCCTGCCCCGGAACGCCTGTTTCACTCACATTCACACTACTGCCAGCCTTAAAATTATTTACAGCGGTACTGTACTGGCTGTAATTAAAGGATGGAGCCCAAATAAGGGAATTCATAGCATTCTCATAAGAATCTCCTGCTTGAGTGCCATTACCCCAAGGCATTGTAGCAAAGCCTTTATCACGATTGTAAGAATAATAAACAGCTCTACCAAATAAATAGGCACCAACTTCATTATTTACAGTTGCCAAACTGCCATTTAAAGTCTGTCCTTTTTCGTATTGATAACCATGGAATAATTCATGAGCTATGGATTCAAGTTTCTGTCCTTCTTGCATATTATCCCCCATTAATACTCCAGCATGTATCTCTCCACCTCCATTTTCCGATATCGCAAAGGAAAGAGCGTTTTTAACTTCATTACCATCTTTGTCTTTTGCAAAAGTATTTGTAATGTTAAATTGATTTTCTGAACCCACTAATTCTCCTAAAACTTGCCCTCCTATTTCGGTACTATTCATTTGATTTAAGATTTTAATAGTTTTATTAGTAAATTCATCTTTCCCATTGTATTCCATTCCTTGATTATATGTGATTTTTTCTCCATCTTCTCCAGTAATAACAATTTCCAATCCATTCGGATCAATCAATATTACAGGATTCCCGCTACAATACATATACGATGACGTGCTCGGATACTTATCGCTCATCGGATCCACACTCAGCCACCCACTCAGCTCACTATCATAATATCTCGCTCCGAAATATGTATAGCTGGTCTCGTTGTCTAGCTCCTTGGCGGTGAATTTGTACCTGCTATCAAACTCTTCAGAGTTTCGCTGCGAGACGAAGAGCTCGCCATAGGGGAGATACTGCAAATGTTGCATTACATTGCCACCCCTATCAGTTACGAAGGAGGCGGAGCCAAGATGGTCGGAGTGGTAGTGGATTTTCATTTATAAAATTTTACTATGTAAAATTAATAAATTTTTTTTGAATAAATTTCAATTAAATTACTTTTCTTTGTCAACCACACAAAGAAAAGTAACAAAAGAAAAGTCTTTCGCTGGGGGAATATATTTTTAATTCGAGCTGAAAATTGATTTTTAGCGTTATTAAATAAAAAATTAAATATCATTAATATTTTAAACAAATAATAAATAATTTTGTAAAAACCTCAATTCTATACATGTATGAGTAGTTATTGAGTGCCATTATTCAAATCTCATTCAATTATCTCATCTTGATTATCTAATTTGCTAGGCATAACTTCAGCTTCGGGTTGAGAAAACACTTTATTATAAAAAAATATCATTATTAAAACACCAGTAGTTATACAGGTATCTGCGATGTTAAAAATTGGTTGAAAAAAAATAAATTGTTTACCGCCCCATATGGGCAACCATTCTGGTAGAGTGGTATTAATAATTGGAAAATAAAGCATGTCTACAACCCTTCCTTGCATGAAAGGAGCATAGCCTTGGCCAAAAGGCACAAAATGAGCAGGTTGGGTATCGAAGCCGAAAACACCGCTTTCGCTAAATATCAAGCCATAAAACATACTATCAATAATATTACCTACAGCACCAGCAAAAATAAATGCTAATGAATAATAGAATAATTTATGATGGCTTTTATTAAAACTTTTAATGAGATACCATAAAATTACAGTAGCTGCAGCAATACGAAAAATTGTTAAAATATATTTGCCAATAACTCCGCCCCATTGCAACCCATATGCCATTCCTGCATTTTCGACAAAATACAAACAAAACCAATTTCCAATCAAACAAACTTTTTCACCTAACAAAAAATTTGTTTTTACATAAATTTTTAATATCTGATCGATAAGTAATAAAATAATTATAAAGATAGTTACCTTAAGCTTTAATGATTTTTTATTATCAATCATAGAGAAAATTTTGTGTTAGTACAAAAATTTATTTTTTAAAGCATTAACAAAGAATTAATCTTCTCCTTCTTCTTCATTATTTAAATTTTCTTCATTAACAGGAATTTCTCCTTTTTGCATTTTAAGTTTAGCCTCGATACTGAGAGTAGCATGTGGAACTGCTCTTAGTCTATCTTTTTCAATGAGCTTACCAGTTACACGACAAATGCCATAGGTTTTATTCTCTATTCTTAATAAAGCTAGTTCTAGATCTCGAACAAATCTTTCTAATCTAGCAATTAATTTAGCATTTTCTTCTTTTATTAAATTTTCTTTACCATCATCTTGTAATCTATAAGTCAAATTAGTATCTACTTCGCCACCGCTATTCATACTTTCACGTAAAATCTCTAGATCACTTTTAGCTTTATCTAATTTTTTTAGAATAATTTGCTTAAACTCTTCTAGCTCTTCATCACTATAACGTGTTTTTTCTTCTTTATTATCTACTGCCATAATCAATAATTTTTATTAATTTTTTTCTATATGTACTAAAACAGGAATTTCATCTTCTACTGTTATAGTATCTATTTCTAATCCATTTAAAGGAACATTTTTTAGCTCTTCAGCTAAAATTTCATTGCAAACATACGAAGAATTTTCCAATATACTTTTATTCACAAAATCATCAACAGAATTAAACATAACTTTGATTTTATCAGTTACATCAAAATTTTTTTCTTTTCTTAAATTTTGAATTCTATTAACAAAATCTCTAGCTATACCTTCCTGTCGTAGCTCATCATTAATAATAATATCTAGTGCCACAGTGAAATTATTTTCATGAGAAACAAGCCATCCTGGGATATCCTCTGTGATAATCTCTATCTCTTCTAATAATATCTCTACATCGCCCTTTGAAGTTTTGATAGTAGCTTTTTTATTTTTTTCTACTTCATTAATATGAGCACTATCCCAGTTTTGAATAATATTAGAAATTTCTTTCATCATTTTACCATATTTAGGACCTAATAATTTAAAATTAGGTTTAGCCTTTTTCACTAAAAAATCGTTTTGTAAACTTATAAATTCTAACTCTTTAACATTAGTTTCATGTAGAATGAGAGATTTCACTAATTCTAATTGCTTGATAGTATAATCATCAGCAGGAATGATAGCTTTGGATAAGGGTTGTCTAACCCTAATTTTTGCTTTTTTCCTAAGAGATAGTATCATAGAGCTAATATCCTGAGCCCATTCCATTCTTTCTTCTAATTGTTTATCGACGAGTGATTCATCATAATGAGGAAAATCTAGTAAATGAACACTCTCTTGAGATTTTTTATTAGTAACAGAATTTAAATCTTTAAAAAGTCTATCAGCATAGAAAGGTGCAATAGGTGATAGCAAAGTAGCTATAGTTTCTAAACAATTATATAATGTTTGATAAGCAGAAATTTTGTCTTGAGAGTATTCACCTTTCCAAAATCTACGACGCGAAAGACGTACATACCAATTGCTTAAGTAATTAACCGTAAATTGCTCAATTAATCTACTAGCCTTAGTTGGTTCATAATCTTCATAAGCATCTTCCACATTTTTAATCAAAGTATTCAGTTCAGATAATATCCATTTGTCTAGTTCTAATCTATCATTAATAGGTATTTCTGCTTCAGAATAAGTAAATCCATCAATATTAGCATATAATGCAAAAAATGAATATGTATTATATAAAGTTCCAAAAAACCTTCTAACAACTTCGCTGACGCCTTCGATATCAAACTTTAGACTATCCCACGGTTGAGAATTAGTAATAATATAAAAACGTAAAGCATCTGCTCCATAATTGTTAATAACTTCAAAAGGATCTACAACATTGCCAAGACGTTTGGACATTTTAGAGCCATTTTTATCAAGGACTAATCCATTAGCAATTACATTTTTATAAGCTACACTATTAAAAAGCATAGTAGCTAAAGCATGTAAAGTATAAAACCACCCACGAGTTTGATCTACTCCCTCAGCTATGAAATCTGCGGGGAAATTATTTTTAAAATTATCTTGATTTTCAAAAGGATAATGCAACTGAGCATATGGCATAGAGCCACTATCAAACCACACATCTATAACATCAGGTTCACGATACATAGGTTTACCAGATGGTGAAACTAAAACTATTTCATCTACAAAGGGACGATGCAAATCTATTTTACTATAATTAACCTCAGTGTTATCACCAGGAATAAAGTCTTTAAAAGGATTTTCTTTCATAAATCCATTAGCTATACTTTTATCTATCTCTTTTTTTAATTCTTCAATAGATCCGATACAAATTTCTTCAGATTTATCGATAGTTCTCCAAATAGGTAATGGAGTCCCCCAGAAACGGGAACGACTGAGATTCCAGTCTACCATATTTTCTAACCAATTGCCAAAACGACCACTGCCCGTAAATTCTGGTTTCCAATTAATAGTTTTATTCAGTTCTATCATTTTATCTTTGAGAGCAGTAGTTCTAATAAACCAAGAATCTAATGGATAATAAATAATCGGTTTATCAGTACGCCAGCAATGTGGATAGCTATGTTCATATTTTTCTGTTGAGAAAGCTTTATTTTCTCGTTTTAGTTTAGTAATTATTTCTATATCTACGTTAAGTTCTTTTTCTTTTTCTGGAGAATAGTCAGGATAATATTCTGGTTTTACAAATTTACCAGCAAATTCACCCATCTCATCAGTAAATTTACCTTGTTTATCTACTAAAGTTAGTGCACCAATATTATAGATTTTATCCATTCTGAAATCATCAGCGCCAAAACTAGGAGCTATATGCACTATACCTGTACCCTCATCAGTAGATACGAAATCACCAATAATCACTCTAAAAGGATCACCTCTATCTGGTTTAGCATAAGGTAATAATTGTTCATATCTAATATTAGCTAACTCAGCACCTTTAATAGTTCTTATGATTGTATAAGGGATAATATTTTTAGCTTGATCGAAAGCCTCGAAAGGTAGATTTTCATGTTCTGGATTAAACCATCTATTGAGTACATTTTTAGCTAAAATAACTGTTTCTCTTATGCCAGTATATTTATTAATAGTAGCTACCTCTACATAATCTATATCCTCACCCACAGCTAATGCAGTATTAGAAGGTAAAGTCCACGGAGTAGTGGTCCAAGCTAATAAATAAACATCTCCATCAGCACCATCAAAAAGGAATTCGGAAGATTTGTTTTTTATAACTTTAAATTGAGCAACTACACTATTATCCTTAACTAAGCAATAACAACCTGGCTGATTAAGTTCATGAGAACTCAACCCTGTACCTGCAGCTGGAGAGTATGGTTGAATAGTAAAACCTTTATACAATAAACCTTTTTGATAAAGTTGCTTTAAAAGATACCAAAGTGTTTCTATATATTTATTATCAAAAGTGATGTAGGGATGATCTAAATCTATCCAATAGCCCATTATTTGAGTAAGCTCCTCCCACTTATCTTTATACTTCATCACTTCAGTTCTACATTGTTTATTAAAATCGGCAATACTAATTTTTTTACCAATATCATCTTTATTTATACCCAGTTTAGATTCTACAGCTAGCTCTACAGGTAAGCCATGAGTATCCCAACCAGCTTTTCTATGAACTTGATAGCCTTTTAATGTTTTATACCGACAAAACAGATCTTTTATAGTTCTAGACATCACATGATGAATACCAGGTAATCCATTAGCACTAGGAGGACCTTCATAAAAGATAAATCGTGGATGTCCATTCCTATTTTCTATACTTTTATTAAACAAATCATTTTCTTGCCAAAAAATTAATTCTTCTTTAGCTATCGTAGGTAGGTCTAGTCTCTTATACTCTCTATATTTTTTCATAAAATATAATTAATTTTGCAAAATTACAATAAAAATTGAAAATATTTAATAATATAGTATCCGAAATATCAGTAATATTATGCCAAAAAATAAATTTTATGTAGTATGGATAGGTAGAGAACAGGGAATATTTGATAGTTGGGAAGAATGTAAAAAACAAATAGATGGATTTGCGGGAGCTAAATATAAAGGTTTCACTACTTATGAACAAGCTAAACTAGCATTACAATCTTATCCACCTAATACAAATGTTGTAAATCCAATTATCGAAAAAATACAAAATAATTTTCCACATAATAGCATAGCAGTAGATGCAGCAGTAAATATGAAAAATGGTATAATGGAATATAGAGGTATACATTTATCATCTATGCAAATAATATTTCATGTAGGACCATTAGATTATGGATTAAAAAGTAATAATATTGCTGAATTCCTCGCGATAGTTCATGGATTGCAATGGTTATGGCAATATGATATTAATGCACCAGTATATTCTGATTCATATACAGCTATCACATGGGTGAAAAACCAAAAGATAAATTCAAAAGTACTAGAGAATAATCCAGTTCCACAAATAAAAGAGAGAATAGAAACAGCATTAAAATGGCTAAAAGAACATCCCCAACACGCCGAAGTGAGAAAATGGAATACACAAGAATGGGGAGAAATACCAGCAGATTTCAATAGAAAATAAAATAATTATAGAACCATATTTTTTACAATATCTTTCTTTTTCAGCTATAAAATGGAAGAAATAAAAAAAATCTCAGCTGGGGAAATACAATATTAATACGAGTCAAGAATTAGTATTTTGGAGTTATTCTATTATTACAAAAATCATTAGCAAAATTTATTAAACCAACATAAACAATTTCATTTCCATTATTTCGCATATTAATTACAATACAATCAGGAAATCGGTTTTGAATTTAAATAATCTCAAATCAAAGCATTAAAGCACAGATACTGAAAGGTGTTTGACAAATTTTTCTTATCCTTACACTAAAGTTTTAAAAACTGGGATTATCTATTTTCTCATTGTTAAATTATTTATTTGTTTTTTATAATAAAAACGGTTGGCGGTATGATATCGTGCAGGATTACGAGGCGATTTCCTGACAATTTAAACTGAACTTTTTTAAGAGCTACAAACGCCAGAATACTACTGAAATCCTCATGCACTATACCATGTTTTAAAATTTTTAACACTTACAAAATATACCAATTAATCCAAGTAATATTGAAATAATTATAGCAATCCAAGCTACAATTATATTTTGTCTATGTATAATTTGATCAGGTGTCCTGAAATCATTTTTTAGATAATCTTTCAAAGATTCTGTGCTTACAAAAGTAATATCAACAAACTCAAATATTATATCATATAATTCAATGTTAGGAAATATATATCTTACGTATTTGTCAGGATTATCACGGTAATCAAGATATAATTCATTTAGTCCAATGAAACCATGGACAGTAATACCATGTGAGGATTTAAATGAAAATATGTATGCTTCACTTTTAAGATAATTCAATAAATTAATTGTTTCAGCAATCTTATAGTTTGCTTTATAATTTTGCTCATGATAATACTGGTCCGAATAAGTTTCTTTCCTTTTTATTAAAATTTTTATCTCATAAGTTTTAGTTATAGAATCATTTGTTATTTCAATAATAAAATTTTGAAGAAAATCCTCATCAAATAGGTTGCTAAAAGATTGAGTCTTCTCACATAGTTTTTTAACAACATTCTTTTCTGACTTACTTAATGGTCTCATAATGCTTGAGTATTAGTATTAAAATTGTTTCCAACGTTTTATTGTATGAAATGTTGGGGAGTGCGGGATACGTTCCTATCTGCTGACACAAACGCCAATGCGGGGCTAAAAATTTGATTTAACCACTTAAATCCCAATATTTTATACCGCATAATAACATTAGTATTTTTCTGGATTCCAATCATATATTTCAATCAATCTATCATAAAAAATCTCACAGACTTCACTCACAAGTTCTATATCTTTTTTAAAATCAGAAACCTTGTAAAATGGGTCAGTAATATTACAATGTATAATCCGATGTCGAAATTGTATTAATCTATCAACTCTGTTAAAATAATCCTTCTCTGGATTTGTAGATTTTAACAAGTTAATAAATTTAATGTCTTTAGATATTTTATCAAATGCAACGTTAATGCTATTTAAATTTTGAAATGATATGTATCTAGAAGCTAATTTTTCAATAGAATTAACTCCATCTGCAAGATCGGCTAAGTCTTCTGAATTGATTTTTGAACATTTTAAAATTTCTTTTTTTTTATCACTCCATTTAAGTAAAACAATATAAGTTGACCTAAAATATTCTTCAAAAACAGATATCAAGAATGGAACTGTTATATTCATTCCAATTGAAGTTGGATGAAAATTATTAATAATCCACATGTCTGTTAATGGTCTATCCTTCTCAATCGACGCAAGATGATCATAAAACACATTAGGTTGAACCATATTGTTTTGAAACTTTTTATATACAGTATAGCATCCAGCTTCTGCTCTACGTCGAACAATACCTTCAAATTTATAGCTTTTATTTTTTCCAAATTCAGTTCTAAAATAACCTCCAAATCTTTTACTGACTTCCTTTAATGTTAGATTAGTATATTCTGTGTCTGCAATTGTCGTCCAAACTGTAGTTCTAAGATGCAATTCGATATTTGGTCTGGTTTGACATATTTCTAATTCGATACCAGTAAAATGTTCTTCAGAATTATTATTGTTGTAAAAATAGAAATTTTTCACAATCTCTTGGTATTTTAAAATTTCAAGAAATTGTTTCACTTCTTTTAAGCTAGTTTTTTCAGGTAATATTATTGAAGAATCATATCCCATAATTTTACATTTGTAATACTTTATTTTATTATTAATGCCAACTTATATTTATACAGTCACATTTTATGAACAAAGCCTGAAACAATTTAGGACTTTGTTCAGATTTGTGCATTTCTATATTATAAATCAAACCATCTCAACAAGCAAAAATACGAAAAAATATTTTTCAAAAAACAAAAATACAAAATTATATTTTTAACTATTACAAAAAAATATTTTTTACAATATCTTTCTTCTTCAGCTATAAAAAGAAATAAACAAAGGAAAATCTCCGCTGTGGAAAAACAATATTAATGCGAGTCAAGAATTAGTATTTTGGAGCTATTCTATTATTGCAATAATCATTAGCAAAAATTATAATCAAAATGCCTATTCCAAAATTTATAAATGAATACAGATATCATATTATAAAATTTAATCTTATTTTTGCCAAAAAAATATGTACGATCTAATAATTATAGGTAGTGGACCTGGTGGCTACGTATCAGCTATCAGAGCTTCGCAGTTAGGTATGCAAACATTAGTAATAGAAAAAGAAAATCTAGGTGGTACATGCCTTAATTGGGGTTGTATTCCTACAAAAGCATTACTTAAATCAGCCCATCTTTATCAAGAAATATTATCAGCAAATAATTATGGAATAATACTAAAAGAACCTCCACAAATAGACATGCCATCAATAATACAAAGAAGTAGAGATGTGGCTACTATGATGAATAAATCTATAGAATTCCTCTTCAATAAAAATAAAGTTTCTCTAGTTCGAGGCATTGCAAAATTATTACCTAATCACAAAGTAGAAGTAAAAGATTTGGAAGGTAATACATCTATCTACGAAGGTAAAAATATTATTATTGCTACTGGTAGTAGAGCCAGACAAATACCATGTTTACCAATAGATGGGAAATACATTATTACTTATAGGGAAGCTTTAATATTAAATAAATTACCTAAAAACATGGTAATAGTTGGTAGCGGTGCTATAGGAATGGAATTCGCAGACTTCTATTCATCACTAGGCGTAAATGTAACTATCGTAGAATACCTAAATAGAATTTTACCTTTAGAGGATGAAGAAGTGAGCAAAACTATGGAAAGAATTTTTAGAAAGAAAAAAATCAATGTTTTGACATCTTCTGAAGTTATCAAAAGTGAAATCAATAATAACCTCGTTAATCTAACCATACAATCACCTAAAGGAACTCAAAACATAGAAACAGAAATTGTCCTAAGTGCTATAGGTATACAAGCTAATATCGAAAATATAGGATTAGAAGAAATAGGAATAAAAACTAATAAAGGTAAAATAGAAATTAATGAAAACTACCAAACAAATTTAGAAGGATATTATGCGATAGGAGATGTAATCAATACACCAGCATTAGCGCATATAGCTTCAAAAGAAGGTATAATATGCGTAGAAAAAATCGCAGGACTATCTCCTCAAGCTATAGATTATCAATATTTCCCATCTTGCATATATACAAATCCAGAAGTGGCTAGTTTTGGACTAAAAGAACAAGAAGCTATCAACAAAGGTTATAAAATAAAAATTGGCAAATTCCCATTTACTGCAAATGGCAAAGCAAAAGCTAATGGACAAACTGACGGATTAGTTAAATTAATATTCGATCAAGATAATGACAAATTAATAGGAGCACATTTAATAGGAGAAAATGTAACTGAAATGCTCTCTGGACTAGTAGTTAGCCATAATTTAGGAGCTACAGCTAAAGATATTATAGAATCAATACATCCACACCCTACACTCTCTGAAAGCATTATGGAAGCGGCAGCAAGCAGCCATAATGAGGCAATACATATGTAATAGGGAATTTAAAAAGATATTTGTCACGTCAAATGACTTAAAAGTGGATAGTAATAACTTCCATTAATGTTTAAAATAATTAATGATATTAATATCATATTAAAATTATTATGTATATTTGCCCAAAATTCAATATTTATGAAGACTTTAGTCAATAATATTAATGAACATCTGGCTATGAGTAAGGAAGACTCAAAAGCCTTCTTTGATAATCTCTACGATTTCCTACTACAGAACGAAGCTGACGTAGTAGATTACCAAGGTCTAAAAATTCAAAGTACTCCTCCATTATGTCCAGAGTGTCGTAGCAACGATATTGTAAAAAATGGCAAACAAAAAGGTATGCAAAATTATCTTTGCAAACATTGTGGTAGACAATTTAGAGTTACCACTGGCACTTTTGTGTATCGATTACAAAAATCACAACTTATGCTTGAGTACATTCGTTGTATGGTTGCTGGTAAAAGTCTAAGAGCTTGTGCTAGAGAGGTTGGCATTAGTCTGCCAACAAGTTTCACCTGGCGACACAAAATCCTCGCTGCATTAAAGAATTTTGACAGAAATGTCAATTTCTTTGGCATAGTAGAAATAGACGAATTGCTAATGGATTATTCTGAAAAGGGTAGAAAATATTCTAGTGTCAGAGAAATGAAACGAGCAATGAAAAAAAAGCCAAAGAAGGTTGCTGTAATAGCTGCTACAGATAGAAGTGGAAATATTCTATTCAAAAACACTGAGAGCAAAAGAGCGAAGCGAGAAGACATTGAGAAATTTTTAAAAGGCAGAATTACAGAAAATGCAGTTTTATGTACAGGTACCAAATACGCATTTAGACATATAAGAAAGAGTAAAGTAAAACACAAAGAGATTGTAGGAGCCAAGAAAAAAAAGCGAGGTATCTATAGCACAGCTATAGTGAAGGCTAAGTCGGAGGAATTTGCTAAATGGATATATTCAAAGTTCAGAGGGGTAGCAACCAAATACCTGCAAAACTACATTATGTGGTATGTAGCGATAGGTAAATACCTATCAAAAGACATCATTAGTAATACTGGCAGAATGCTTAACCTTGCATCCTCGGATAGATTTGCCTGGTATGAATATTTTATAATAAGTAAAATATCATATACTGTTTTAAACATTTAAAAAATGTTTGTATTATATAATTCCCTCACGCCACCCCACTCATTTCCTTAAATATTCCCCCTCCCCCCCCTCCTCCCTCCCCCTTTTTTTTGCTAAATATTCCTTTTTTTATTTCAAAAATTCTATTTAAGTTTGCAAAAAGAAATTTTAAAGGTTATGGCTAAAGAAAAGCTTTTTAATGAGTTTCCTCCTATTTCTGCTAAACAATGGGAAGATACTATAAAAGAAAGTCTAAAAGGTGCAGATATTTCTAAACTTTTTTGGAAAACAGATGAAGGCATTGAAGTGAAACCTTTTTATACTAAAATAGATTTAGAAGGACTTATTGATCTTACCTATTACCCTAATATTTATCCCTATTTAAGAGGTTATAATGATAAAAAACTAAAATGGAATATAATTCAAAATATTGATGAGACTGACCTAAAAATTGCTAATGAAATAGCTAGTAAATCCATTGCTAATGGTGCTGATGCTATTGAATTCGATGTACCAGATATTGATAAAATTGATGATTTAAACGTCTTATTGAAAAACTTAGATTTAGTCAATCACAGCATTCATTTTAGATCTTCTTACTCATATTCCATATTAGTTCAGGTAATTAAAGAATGGGCTCAAAAGAATAATTTTGATTTAAAATCATTAAATGGTTCATTTAACTTTGATTTTTTTGCATATTATTTGCTAAATGGCAATTATTACAATAGTTATGATGACAATGTAAATGAATTAATCAGTTTATTTAATTATTTAAATAATTGGAATCCTGATTTTAAAATTATTAATATTAGTGGAGATATATACCATAATGCTGGTGCTAATGCAGTACAAGAGTTAGCTTTTTCTCTTTCTCAACTTGTAAATTATTTAAATATTTTAACTGATCATGGAATCTCTATTGATCAGGCTATTAGAAGATTTAGAGTCACTTTAGGTTTAGGTAGTACTTATTTTATTGAAATAGCAAAATTACGTGCAGCTAGATTACTAATTGCTAAAATTTTAACTGCTTATGGATTGCCTAGTGATAAAGCTAAAGTTACTATTCATAGTAAAACAGGTATTTTTAATAAAACCACATATGATGTATACAATAATATGCTACGCAATACTGTAGAAGCTATGGCTGCTATTATTGGTGGTGCAGATGATATAAATATTTTGCCTCATGATTTTACACTGCAAAAATCTAATGATTTTAGCATAAGAATAGCAAGAAATGTCCAATTAATACTTCGTCATGAAGCTCATTTCGATAATGTTATAGATCCAGCAGGTGGCTCTTATTTAATAGAAAATTTAACCAAATCTATAGCTCAGCATGCATGGGATCTATTCATCCAAATAGAGAATTTAGGTGGTTTTAGAACTGCTATGGAAAACTTGTGGATTAAAAATGAAATCGAAAAAAGTGCTGATAATAAATTAAATGCTCTTTTAAAAAGAAAAACTAATGTAATCGGCATTAATAATTATCCAAATCTTAATGAAACTATATCTTCTAATCTCAAGAAACCTTTGCTAAATAAAGCTAAAAATGATAATACACTGAGAATTTTCAGAGTTGTAGAACCATTTGAAAATTTACGTTATTGTACAGAGCAACACACATTGAATGGTAATAAAAAACCTTTGGTTTATTTGCTCCCTTTTGGTGATATAACTATGCGTAACGCTAGAGCTAATTTTTCTCGTAATTTCTTTGGCGTAGCTGGTTATGAAATAATGGATGCAGATGCTTACGATATTAATGAAAATATGCTTAAACAAATTTCTATTCATAATCCTGATATCATTGTATTATGTAGTAGCGATTTAGAATATGGCACATTAGGTATTAATATTGCTAAAACTATTAGAGAACATTATCCAGAAAAAATACTAGTAGTCGCAGGTAATCCTACTGAAAGTATTGAAATATTAAAAGAAAATGGAATAAATGATTTCATACATATAAAATCTAATATTTTAGAAACTTTGGAAAATTTTCATAAAATATTAAATATTAAATAATTAAATTTAGTTTGAATTATTAAAACATTAAATATGAAACCTGATTTTAAAAAAATCAAAATTTTTGAAGATAATAAGCCTAAGCAAAAATTAAATGCTGAAGTCATTCATAATAGTGCAGAAAGTATTCCTATTAAAAATTTTTATTCTTATGATGATATTGTAGAGTTGGAACATTTAGATTATGCTGCTGGATTACCACCGTTCCTTAGAGGTCCTTATGCTACAATGTATGTACAAAAACCATGGACTATTAGGCAATATGCAGGTTTTAGTACAGCAGAGGAAAGTAATGCTTTCTATAGGAGAAATTTAGCTGCTGGACAAAAAGGACTAAGTGTTGCTTTTGACTTACCTACTCATCGTGGTTATGATAGCGATAATGAACGTGTAATAGGTGATGTAGGCAAAGCTGGTGTCGCTATTGATTCTGTAGAAGATATGAAAATTCTCTTTGATCAAATACCTCTCGCAGATATGTCTGTTAGTATGACTATGAATGGTGCTGTTATTCCTATTATGGCTTTTTATATTGTAACTGCTCTCGAGCAAGGCGCTAAACTAGAACAATTGAATGGTACTATCCAAAACGATATTTTGAAAGAATTTATGGTGCGTAATACTTATATTTATCCACCAGAGCCATCAATGAGAATAATTGCTGATATTTTCAAATTTACTTCTCAATATATGCCGAAATTCAATAGTATTTCAATTAGTGGTTATCATATGCAAGAGGCTGGCGCTACTGCTGTGCAAGAATTGGCATATACTTTAGCTGATGGATTAGAATATTTACGTACTGGGTTAAAAGCGGGTATAGAAGTAGATAATTTTGCTCCTAGATTATCATTTTTCTGGGCTGCAGGCATGAATCATTTTATGGAAATTGCTAAAATGAGAGCTGCCAGATTACTTTGGGCTAAAATCGTTAAACAATTCAACCCTAAAAATCCCAAATCAATGGCTCTACGCACTCATACACAAACCTCTGGGTGGTCTCTCACAGCTCAAGATCCATTTAATAATGTTGCTAGAACATGCATAGAAGCTATGTCTGCTGCATTAGGTCATACTCAAAGTTTACATACTAATGCTTTAGATGAGGCTATTGCCTTGCCTACAGATTTTTCAGCTCGTATAGCTAGAAATACTCAACTTTTTCTACAAGAAGAAACTCAAATTTGCCGTGTAGTAGATCCTTTGGGTGGTTCTTACTATTTAGAAACCTTGACAGATGAAATCGCTCATAAAGCTTGGGAACTTATTCAAGAAGTAGAAGAATTAGGTGGCATGACAAAAGCTATCGTGGCGGGCATACCTAAAATGAGAATAGAAGAAGCATCGGCTCGTCGCCAAGCACGCATAGATTCTGGTTTAGATATTATTGTCGGTATTAATAAGTATCAACTAGAAAAAGAAGACCCACTACAAATTCTTGAAGTCGATAATACTATTGTTAGAGAAAAACAAATTCAACGTATCAATGAGGTCAAAGCTACCAGAGATAATGAAAAAGTACAACAATCCTTGGATGCTATTACTAAAGCATGTGAAACTGGAGAAGGTAATTTGCTAGAATTAGCTATAGAAGCTGCTAAATATAGAGCAACTTTAGGTGAGATAAGCTATGCAATGGAAAAAGCTTGGGGGCGTTATGTTCCAGAAATTAAATCAATAACAGGTGTGTATAGTTCAGAAATTAGTCAAAATGAAAGTTTTAGAAAAGCCCAACAATTAGCTGATGATTTTGCTAAATTAGAAGGTCGCAGACCACGTATTTTGGTCGCTAAATTAGGACAAGATGGTCATGATAGAGGTGCTAAAGTAATAGCTACTGCCTATGCTGATATTGGCTTTGATGTAGATATGGGACCTCTTTTCCAAACTCCAGAAGAAGCTGCTAAAATGGCTGTAGAAAATGATGTCCATATTATCGGTATATCTAGTTTGGCAGGCGCTCATAAAGCATTAGTTCCACAAGTGATAGAAGAACTTAAAAAATTAGGACGCGAAGATATTATGGTGATTGTAGGAGGTGTAATCCCACCACAAGATTATCAGTTTTTATTTGATGCTGGCGTGGTAGCTATCTTTGGCCCAGGAACTCCTATACCTGATGCTGCTATTAAATTATTAGAAATTTTAATAGCTTCGAGAAAATAAAATCTATTTATTACTATTACATCATTGCTTATTTTTAGGTAAGGTATAATTTTCATAAAATTATTAATTGAAATAATCGTTTAGATTAATAAAAATATCTAAATATTTTTTGTATTAATAGAATAATTTTAAATTTAATTCATGGCAGAAATCATTTCCCAGAAAAGATTTTTTATTTGATTACACTCAAAAGAAATATATTTATTATTGAGACATTCACAATAATAATTTTGTTATTCATAAAAGATCTAATTCTATAAATAAAATTTATTCCTTTTAAAAATGTTTAAATTTGATAATGATATATGAATTAAAAAAAATTGCAATTTATTCCTTTTCAATTATATCATATAAAGAAAATAATTATAAATTTAATTTTTAGAAAATATTTTTATTAAATATTCATTAATAAAGATTTTAAGCATGTAAAAATTATTAATGAAATATCATTAATTAATTTAAACTTATTATACATGATTGTGTCAAGCGCTTAATAATAGATAGATATATCTTATAATTTAGCAATTATTAAAACGCTAAATCCATAGTATTTATCAATGTAAAATGTTATAATAAGATAAACAATTCTTTTAAAAAATTGATGTATTCTAATAGAATCATCACTTGACTATGATCCATTATTATTTCATCAGATAGAGTATTACCTAAAGGGAAATTTGTAATTTTATAAGGAAAAAACAAAATAGACCCATACGGTAAAATCAAATCTCTTTGCATTAACTCAGGGATATAAAACCATGGAGAAGTATCAAAATGTTGCTCATTTTTATAATCATACTTTATCACATACGAAGCTGCTAGCGGCTGTAATCTATATTGAAAATATTGATGTAAAATTATCAAATTACCAACCAATGCAATTCCTATAATATTGTTTTTGCTAATCACAGTATCAGTAGATACATCCCAAATATTAGGTCTATCATGAGCTCCCCAATCTTCTTTTTGTAAATTATAATCTTTGTAAGTAATAATTTTTCTGAAATAATATAATTTATTTATAGTATCTATTACATTATTTGTCAATAAAGGATATTGTCTATAACTACTATCAAGAGTTATGAGTAATTTAACATTATAAATGACATCTGCTGGGTCGTAATATGTGATGAAATCACTTTTTTTATCAAATTCAGCAAGTTTAATTTTTCTTAATTCATCACCACGAATATTAAAATATGTTTTATTACTTATAGGTTGTCCATTTTTATATTCTATTTCCCAACGATTACCATTACCTATATAGTAAACTTGCTTGCCATGATATCTTCCATTTTTATAATTATAAATAGCTCGCAAAGTACTATCACTATACATTTCTCTTACTTCACCATTAATTTTACCCCATTTTATAGGTAAAGTACTAATAAGAGTATCATAATAATCACCATCTATTATAGGATATCTAATATCTAATTTCCCAAAGCCAGCAAAAACTTTACTTTTCGCATTTTTCACTTTAGAAAATTTCATAATTCCTGGATCAATAAATTTAATTTTAATTTTTGAATCATGAGAACTAAATACCCACTTACCATAAGGATGAGAATATTTATACTTCCCAGTGATCTTTAAATTATTAATATCTGAATAAGTAAAATTGCCATCAATAACTCCATTTTTTAAATTATAAAAAATAGTATCAAAAGCAGAAATATATACATTAGATTTATTTAAAATATCTTGATTAACAAATGCTTTACTCAGAGGTATCTCTTGAGCAAATAAAGAATACGTAAATATTATAAAAAAGTAAATAACAAATTTTTTCATTAAGTTTTTTTAGTTTTTATTGCCAATTTTTTAGATTTATTTGCCTTAATAATAAGCCAAATGCCGACAATAATAAATGGTAAGCTCAGCAATTGTCCCATATTTAATCCAATAGTATTTATTAATTTAGTTTCGAAACCCACCTGTGGTAATTTGATAAACTCTATTAAAAACCTTGCTAAAAAAGTTAAGAGGAACATCCATCCTATAGCTAAACCACGTGGTAAATTGCCATTATATTTTTTGTACAAATAAAAAAGAAAAATAAAAATTAATAAATATGCAAGAGCTTCGTAAAGCTGAGTAGGATGACATGGTATAGTTTGCCCATCTCTCACAAAAATAAATCCCCAAGGTAGCTCTGTAGGTCTGCCATATATCTCACTATTAAATAAATTACCCAGCCTAATAAAACTCCCCGCCAATGCAGTAGGTATAGCCATCCTATCTAAAATATATAAGTAATCTTTATTAAAAGATTTACGAGAATATAAATATAAAGCAATCAAAAGACCAATGGCACCACCATGACTAGCTAATCCACCATGCCAAATAGCAAAAATTTCTAAAGGGTTACTAAAATAATAATCTGGTTCATAAAATAATACATGTCCTAATCTAGCTCCAATTATAGCTCCTAAAATAACATACCAAAATAGCTTATCTAACTCACTCAAAGGTACTTTCTCTTTTTTGAAAAAATACCTAAATAAATAATAGCCAATTAAAAATCCTAAAGCAAATAATATACCATAATATCTAACTTGCAGAGGTCCTAAATGCAATAATACAGGATCTACATTCCATACAATATAAGCAAAAAAAGACATAAATTTTTTTGCAAATATAAAGAAAAATTAAAAAGGATATTAAAGGTATGAAAAATATTATAATGTTATATTTTAAAATTTTATCATTAGAATTTATTAATTTTATTGAAAATTTTATAGTTATGAAAGATTTATTTGCAAACACCTATAAATACTTGGCTTTGCCCAAGAATCACAAACGAGATTTCCTAAATCATCTATACCAATATCTCGTCAATAACAATGCCAATGCAGTAGATTACAAAAAAGTAAAAATTCAAGTAACCGCACAAAATTATAAAAAAATAGAAATTGTATATGAAAAAGGTTGTTAATTATTTTCAAATTTTTTTTATAGTTTCATTATTTTTATTTTCTGCCTGTAAAAGTCCTTCTGACAATAAAATTCTCAAAGCTGGTAGAGAATGGACATATTCAGCAGTTGATTATGACAAATTAGGTAATGTCAATGACAGTTTAACACTGATTTTAAAAGTAGGTAACAGTTGGTGGCAGGAGAATCTTTTTAATCAAACAAGAATTATTTGGGATTATAAAAGAAATGGTAAAGTAATAGAATCAGAAATTACAGCTGCTTATGAGGAAAATAACCATATAAGTATTCATCCGCCAAGAGATTTATTTTTAAGTTTTACAGAAATATTACCTTTTCCTGCATCAGGTAATCCAGGATATTTAATCTATGAAAGGAGAGAAGAAACGGTTGTATTAAAATATAAAGATTACAAAGATGGTATACTTGAAGGTAAAACAATTACTCAATATTTACACGCTGTTGATACAACCATCTATAATTTTGCAGATAAAAATTATAGATGTTGGATTTTAGAAGGCGAGAATACTAATTATATAGAAGAGTTAGGACAGTTTAAATGTAAATACTTATTTAATGAGGATTTAGGCTTTGTTAATTTGACATACTACAAACCAGACAGTTCATTCGTTGTGATAGAATTGAAATCTATTAATTTTTAGATTATTAACAACAGATAACATGTGGTATATTTTATTGCCGAGTTAGAGGGAATGTGAAGGATTATAGCCCGCACTAAAGTCATCGTATCTTGACAGGAAAATACTTCGCAATCTGCAATTTTTCATACTACCAGCCGTCAGATTGTCTAAAAACACTTTTTCAGACCATCGAAAAACCTGTGGTGAGCAAAGCTGAACCATGTTTTATGTTAAAATATGAAATTTTTAAACAAAATCCATTACATTTTCAAAAATAAAATTACACTTTTATGAAATATAGTTATTACCGTTAATGAATCAGTAATAATTTAGTTATTAATTAAACGCCTAATTCAATAAAATTAATATCTATAACGTTCTGGCTTATAAGGTCCATTAATAGGTACACCTATATAGTCTGCTTGCTCTGGTGTCAGTTTAGTAAGTTTAACACCTAAAAACGGGAGATGCAGTCTGGCTACTTCCTCATCGAGATATTTAGGTAAGCAATAAACTCCAATTTTGTAATCATTTTGCCACAGCTCTAGCTGAGCTAGCACTTGATTAGAAAAGGAATTACTCATTACAAATGATGGATGCCCAGTAGCACAACCTAGATTTACAAGACGTCCCTCTGCTAAAAGGATTATTGAGTGCCCATCTGGGAATGTATATTTATCTACCTGAGGTTTAATATTGGTATGCTGTATGCCTGGGAAATTTTGCAATTCATCTACTTGAATTTCATTATCGAAATGACCAATATTGCATACAATACTATTGTCTTTCATTTTCATCATATGTTCTAGACATATCACATCTTTATTACCAGTAGCAGTCACAAAAATAGTAGCTTCTTTCAATGCATCTTCTACGGTAGTAACTTCATAACCTTCCATAGCAGCTTGTAGAGCACATATAGGATCTATTTCGCTTATGAGAACTCTAGCGCCTACACCTCTTAGAGCCTGTGCAGAGCCTTTGCCTACTTCACCATAGCCACACACCATAGCAGTTTTGCCAGCTATCATGCGATCTGTAGCTCTTTTGATGCCATCGAGTAATGATTCTCTACAGCCATATATATTATCAAATTTTGATTTTGTTACGCTATCATTTACGTTAATTGCAGGTATGAGTAGTTCACCACTTTCATTTAATTGATATAATCTATGTACACCTGTAGTAGTCTCTTCGGATATTCCTTTTAATTCTTTCACAGTTTTATGCCAAAAAGTTTTATCTTCATTATATATTTCTCTCAAAATATCATATAGAGCTTGCTCATCTTTTTTAGCAGGTTTATTATCGAGAATAGAAGGATCATCCTCAATTTTATAACCCAGATGTACCATTAGAGTGGCATCACCACCATCATCTACTATTAAGTGTGGGCCAAATCCATTATGATTAAGAGCTTGAGCAGTAGCCCACCAATATTCATGAAGTGTTTCACCTTTCCAAGCATAAACATTCACACCAGCTTTAGCTATGGCAGCAGCAGCATGATCTTGAGTAGAAAAAATATTGCAGCTAGCCCATCTCACTTGAGCTCCGAGCGCTACTAATGTTTCTATGAGTACTGCTGTCTCTATAGTCATATGCAGTGAGCCAGATATGCGAGCACCTAATAATGGTTTATCTTTACTATATTTTTCTCTTAATTGCATTAATCCTGGCATCTCTTTCTCTGCCAATTCTATCTCACGACGTCCCCAATCGGCTAATGAAATATCTTTTACTTTGTATGCTATTTTATCCATATTATTATTTTTATACAAAATTAAGAATTTTAATGTAAAATATTCTAAAAAAGAATTTTGAAAAAATAAGCTCTAATATAAAAATTAGAGCTTATTTTTTTTTAATTATTTTAAAATTTTAATAATACAAAGTTCTGTTATCTATTACTTTATATACTTTTTTTAGAGAATTAGTTAGCTCGTAATTGACTTTAGAATTATACATTTGGTTCTCTTGCATTCTCAATGTATTTGCATCTAAATTAGCACGTTGATATTCTTCTATCACTTTACCTACAAATACAGCACTTTCACCCTTGATAGGATCACTCATCTTTTGAGCAGGAATAATAGACATTGTACCAATAACCTTAGGCTCTGGTCCATAAAATTGTAAGCTATATGAATTAAAGGTTATCAATGTTGTATCTAACTGTGCATTCAATTTTTGTGTTAATATTAGCAAATCATTTGTTTTAGCATCATTAATTTTTTTAACTAAAATATCTGCTTTTTTCTCTTTTATCACAAAAGGACGGATTTCTTCTTTTACTCTTTCGAAAGTTAGATAAGGTTTTTTATAATCTTGTCTATATTTTAGTAAAGCTACGACTTCTTTATTTTCAGAAGTTAAATCAAAGACAGCTGATACAGTACCTACTTTGGTTTCTTTATTATATGCCCATCTTATAATTTCTCTACCATTTTCTATACCAGGAATGGTGAAATCTTCTTTTTTTACTCTTTGGGCAGTGCGTTTATTATAACCTTTTTCAGTAATTTGATTTTCAAAATCTTTAGCTGTTTTAGCAGAAATAGCAAAGCCATTTGCTACGTTGTAAATACTATCCATTGTTTCGCTACTAGGCTCGATATGATAAACGATATTAGCTACTAAATATTTAGGCACTGGCATTGTTTTCTTTTCCACATAAATGATATGTATACCAAAATCAGTTTCTACCTTAGTGTATTGTCCTGCTGGTGTAGCAAAACATGCATCATTAAAAGATTTTATCATAGTACCCTCTCTAAACCATCCTAAATCTCCATTAGTTTGTACACTACCTTGATCATCGCTGTAATTTTTAACAAATTGTACAAAGATACTAGTATCTTTAGTAGATTTTAGAATATTATATAAACTATCTGCTAATTTTTCGGCTTCTTCTTTTGTACGAGTAACATTCTCATTATATCTATTAGCTCCTTTATAAGTTATCAAAATATGTTTAGCTTTCACACTGTCTGGGATGATTTTTTCATCTAATATTGATGTTATGTACCAAGTATTATTGTATTGGTATGGACCTAATATCGTTCCTTTACTAGCATGAGTAAGGGTATCAGCTTGAGGAGGTAAATCAGTTATTTTTACATATACTGAATCGAATGGCATTTGAGAAAATTGATTTACGACAATAGGTATTCTCTCTGGATTGCTATTTTTCAATGAATCGTATGCTTCCTTAATGTAAGCTTCTATTTTTGCTAAATCATTTTTAGAAGGCAGAATATCAAAAACCACAAAATCAATATCTACAAATGGTTCAGTTTTAAACATATACAGATGTTCATCATAATATTTCTTTAAGTCATCATCAGAAACTTTTATTTCATCATTATTAATTGTGGAATATTTTAGTCCCATGAGTTGTATCGTGCGCTCGTTATTATAATCATTTAATTTTTGATTAATTAATTTAGATGGCAAATAATAAGCTTTAGAAACTATTCCGAAATATTTTTGAAATTTATGCTCGTCTAAAACTACTCCTTCGATAGCATACCATTGTTTTTGTTGATCTTCGGTCATAGTTTCCAGATTATCTAGATAATTTTGGACTACTCGAGGATCAAATTGACCTGTTTTAGGATCAGTAAATATCTGACGAATAAAAGGATGAACTAATTTACCAGTGAATAAACTAGCTATTTCTGCATCACTAATACTGATATTTGCTTTTTTAAATTCTTTATCAATAATTTTTTCATTTATTAATTGCTCTAAAGCAAAATTATTTATTTGATGTTTTTCCTCTGGAGAGAAATTGTAATTTTCTCCATATTGCAACTTAATAAATATCTCTTGCTCTGCAATCTTATTATCAAATTCTTGATAATGAATAGCCTCATTAGATATCTTAGCTATTGGATCTATTCTACGTCTGCCACCACCACCTTTCCATAATAAATCACTTAATATGAAAAGTACCATTGCTCCACCGATTGCTATTAATAACAA
>Ga0209608_1000925_pt1 | contig 26298 bp, 24 predicted proteins | sample AD_UKC130_MetaG_FD_184428 | JGI IMG/M metagenome (GOLD analysis project Ga0209608, IMG submission 184428) | Active sludge microbial communities of municipal wastewater-treating anaerobic digesters from Canada - AD_UKC130_MetaG (SPAdes) (version 2) | ecosystem: Engineered > Bioreactor > Anaerobic... | reverse complement strand
AGGGGAGAATACAGTCAGTCAATTTATTGAGAGGGGGATTGCATTGACAACGAAACCGGTAATAGGATTTATTGGCTTGGGAATTATGGGAAAACCTATGAGCTACAACCTCTTGCGAGCTGGCTATCCTTTAGTGGTTTATAATCGGACTAAGGCCAAGGTAGAAGAGATGGTGAAAGAGGGAGCACAAGCAGCAAAGAATCCCAAGGAAGTGGGAGAGAAAAGTGAGGTAGTGATTACCATGCTTCCCGATTCTCCCGAAGTAGAAGAAGTGATTTTAGGAGAGAAAGGGGTATTAGAGGGAGTAGAGAGAGGGAAAATAGTAATTGATATGAGCTCTATCGACCCTCTCTCTACTCGAAAAATAGGAGAGGCTCTTTCTCTTAAAGAGGTAGAAATGCTAGATGCCCCAGTTAGTGGAGGTGAAGAAGGAGCAATCAAAGGAGAGCTTTCCATCATGGTGGGAGGTAAGAAAGAAATATTTGATAAATGCTTCCCTATTTTCCAGGTTTTAGGGAAAACTATCAACTATATGGGAGAGTTAGGAAGTGGGGAAGTGACTAAATTAGTTAATCAGATAATTGTGGCTCTAAATTTAGCTGCTCTTTCTGAGGCTTTTACCCTGGGGGCCAAAGCGGGGCTCAAAGTAGAGACTATGTATCAGGCCATAAGAGATGGAATGGCAGGAAGTAAAGTCATGGATATGAAAGTTCCCCGGTTTCAGGAAAGAGATTTTACTCCAGGGTTTAAAATTGACCTCCACCTCAAAGATTTAAAAAATGCTCTAAATACCGCCCTGAGGATGAAAGTTTCTCTTCCTTTTACTGGAGTGGTGGAACAAGTGATGGTGGCTCTCTCCGGGGAAGGAGAGGGAGAGAAAGACCACGGAGCGATAATAAAGTTTTGGGAAGAATTGAGTCAGGTAGAAGTAAAATAATTTGGTGAATGATTCTTGACTAACCGGTTATAGTCTTCTATCATTTCTCCATCAAATTATTTGGAGAGGAGCAAAAAAATGGAGAGGTACGTTTGTTTAATCTGCGGATATGTTTATGACCCTGAAGAGGGAGATCCTGATTTTGGAATAGAACCAGGTACTCCTTTTTCTCAGTTGCCAGAAGACTGGGTTTGTCCTGTTTGTGGAGCAAGTAAAGATCAATTTGAAAAAGAGTGATTTTTACTTGCTCCCTTCTACTAATTCGGCGCCTACCATAAGTCCTACTATTTCATCAGGGTTGGTTTCTTTGGTCAGGCGCTCCCCTACTTTCTCCCCCCGTCGCAAAACTACTAAGCGATGAGCTACTTGAAACACATCGTAGAGTTGGTGACTGATTATGATTACCGCTACTCCTTGAGAACTCAAAGTTCGCACCAGATCCAGTACCTTTTTCTGTTCGGTTACTCCCAGAGCAGCAGTAGGTTCATCCAGAATGAGAAGCTTGGCGTTCCAGTAGACTGACCGAGAGATAGCCACTGATTGACGTTGTCCTCCGGAAAGGTTTTTGATTCGGTTTTTCAGAGAAGGAATTTCAATCCCCAGGTGACTTAAGACTTTTCGGGATTCTTCCATCATATACTCATGGTCTAACACTGGAATCGCTCCCAGCAGATTTTTCACCTTTTCTCTTCCCAAAAAAATGTTGGAATAAACATTGAGGTTTTCGGCCAGAGCTAAATCTTGATATAGGGTTTCGATTCCCAGCTTTATGGCATCCATGGGGTTATTGATCTTTACTTTTTCTCCCTCAAAGTAGATTTCTCCCTCGTCTGGTTGGTAAACCCCGGAAACCACTTTGATTAAAGTAGATTTCCCTGCTCCGTTATCTCCTAAAAGGCCAACCACCTCTCCTGGATAAACTTCCATACTCACCCGGTTAACTGCTACTAGCCCTCCAAATCGCTTCACAATATCTTTTACCTCCAGGAGAGGAGTGTTTTTATCCGTCATTATATTCCTCCTTTCTCTACAAATTCAGGAAAAAATTGATCTATAAGAACCGCTAAAATCAAAATTACCCCGACATAGACATATTTATTATGGGTGGGTAAACCTAAATTTACCATTCCCGTTTCTAAAACTCCAATTATCAGAGTTCCAATTAAAGAGCCTATCATATTTCCGGTTCCTCCATATAAACTGGCTCCCCCAATTACTACTGCAGCAATGGAATCTAACATACGAGCAGCTCCGGCGTCTGCTCTTCCGGTAACAAAGCGTAAGGTGTACATCACTCCTCCTAGGGCAGCAAAAAAGGAAGAAATCATATACACTTTTATAAGATGACGGTCCACAGGGATACCAGCTCGGCGAGCAGCATCGATATTTCCCCCTATGGCATAGGTGTGCTGTCCGAAAGGGGTACGAGAGAGAATAAAGGCAAAAATCAGAATAGCCAGGAGAGAAAGCATAAAAACGTTAGGAAACAGAGGAATAAGACTTCTTATTTCTTCTCGAGCAATACCCTGGGGAGGGCTAAACCAGGTAAAACTCTGCCCCGGAAGATAATATAATAAATAACCATTGCCTATGAAACCAGCTAAGGCAGGAAGACCGGCAATAGGAACACTATTGCAAAGAATTTCTGATACACCATAAGCTATACCGTACATTCCAAAAGTAGCAATAAAAGGAGGAACTCGGAACTTGGCTACCAGGATACCGTTTACCAGCCCGGGTAAAAGACCTAAAAGAAGTGTTCCTCCCGCCCCCACTGCAATGCATGTTACCGACGAAAGTCCCAGAGCTTGTAAGGTTACCATGATTTTGGCACTGATTACGCAACAAAGACCCATGACAAATCCCACGGAAAGATCGATACCACCTGTTATGATGACAAAAGTTTCTCCCGCTGCTAAAAGAAGAATAGTGGTGGAAGCTACCAGGATATTTTGAAAGTTTTTAATACTAAAAAACCCTGTTCCCATCCAGCTAAAAACTATTGCTTCTCCTAAGAGGAAAAGAATAGTCCAGTTCCTCCCTAAGAAATAAAGCCATTTTTTATTTTCTTGGTTAATCTCAGGAGTCGGCATTATTTTTTTCTCCTTTAATCATAAACCAGTTCGGGGAAGCTCTGATCGATCAGTACAGCGATGATCAAAGTTACTCCTACTGCTACATAGCGGTAAAAAGGTAAAATTCCGCTCATAAGAAAGCCAATTTCTAAGACCGATAGCACCAATACTCCCAGAAAGGTTCCCAACATGGAACCTTTTCCCCCCATTAGACTGGCTCCTCCAATTACTACCGCAGCGACGGCAAAAAGCTCCAGACTTGAAGCAAACTGGGTAGGAGCTCCAATAGAAAAAATAAGAGTAGCCAGAACTCCGGATAAAGAGGCAAAAAAGGAAGAAATCATATACACTTTTATAAGATGACGGTCCACAGGGATACCAGCTCGGCGAGCAGCATCGATATTTCCCCCTATGGCATAGGTGTGCTGTCCGAAAGGGGTACGAGAGAGAATAAAGGCAAAAATCAGAATAAACAATAGGGCAATGAGAAAGGCGAAAGGAACAACGCCTATGAGGTTACGCATATCTTCAGGTAGCATTCCCGCCGGTCTTTTGAAAAAGCTGTAGCCCTTTCCAGGAAGAAAGTAAGCTACAAAACCATTGCCAATTTCACCTACCTCAGGGGGAAGAAAGGTAATAGGAAAACCCTGAGAAAGGCGCAGAGCGAAACCATTGGCTACCCCATAAATCCCTAACGTCGCAATAAAAGGAGGAACTCGGAACTTGGCTACCAGGATACCGTTTACCAGCCCGGGTAAGAGACCTATTCCTATTCCTACCACTATTCCCCAGAGAATGGCTACATAAGGGGAATAACCTGCAGCGTAAAGGTCTCGCATGATAATAGCCGAAATTACGGAAATTAATCCTCGCACAAATCCCACAGAAAGATCGATACCACCTGTTATGATGACAAAAGTTTCTCCCGCCGCTAAAAGAAGAGCGGGTGAGGAGGTGATGAGAATGTTATTTAGAGTCTTAGGAGATAAAAAACCTGTTCCGGTAAAACTAAAAAGAACGCACAGAAAAAGGAGGAAGAAAACTACCCAATTTTTACCTAAAAAAAGAAGAAACCGTTGTCCAGGATTTAGTTCAGAAAGTAACATTTTTCACCCTTTTTGAAAGGAGGGAGGGTAGACCTCCCTCCTTTAGCTTCAGTCCTGAGGCATTCGATAAATATATTGTTGAGCTTCTGGATCATCTACGTTATCTCGGGTGAAGAAGAAGAAACCAGGAACAATTCTCTTGGGGACTTCTTGACCTTCCACCAGATACTTATAAGCCCATTCTGCGGCTAAAGTTCCAATTTCATAGGGTTTTTGAGCCAGAACCAGATCTACCTGTCCTTCCTTTAGCGCTTTAATCAAATCTTCAGTAGCATCCCAGGCAGCAATTTTTACCACTCCAGCTAATCCAGCATTGGCCACTGCCTGGTAAGCACCCTGGGCGCTATAGAGGTTGGTACCAAAAATTCCTACGATATCCGGGTGAGCCTGCAGAGCAGCTGCTACCTGTTGCTGAGCTTTTTCTTGCACATCCAGGCAGTATTCTACTCCCACTAATTCAATATCCGGATATTCAGATATTCCCTTTTTGAAACCTTCTACTCGCTCTACTACGCTCGATGTATCAGGGTTGGTAGTTTCTACAAATACTTTTCCTTTATAATCAATCATCTCCGCCAGGTGATGAGCTACTTCCACCCCTCCCTGAAAATTATCCGTTCCAATATAAGCCAAGGGAAATGACCAGTCACTGGGTTTAGAATAATCTCCATCGCCGATGTAGGTATCAACAGTAATAATATCAATACCACTATCATAAATCCTCTTCAGGGGAGCGATTAAGGCTTCTTGAGAAGTAGGTACGATGGCAATTATATCAATATCTCCTCGGGCTGCCACCGCTTCTAAGATAGGAACCTGTACCTCTGGACCCCAGGCTTTGGGATGTTCAGCGATGAAAGCGTCCATCCCTAACTCGGCGGCCTTGTCTTTAATTCCCTCTCCAATCAGAACCTGGAAGGGGTCAAGGATACCTGAAATGTATGCGATTTTGTATTTTTTCTCTTGAGCTAAAACTCCTCCGACTAACACCAATACCAGTAAAGAAACAATGAAAATAGTTAAGAAATTCTTCCTCATAGCAAATCCCCCTTCTTTTATAAAATTTTAAAAACTTTTTTGGTTCCTTCTCTCCCCTTTATTTTTCACCTCCTAGAGGGGGAAAGGATAACCACTTAGATTATAATTCATCCTTTCCCTTTTTGCCAACATTTTGAAATTATTTTTGTAGAAAAGGCTCTTGTAACTGGAACTAACAAAAAATCATTGCTGATGATTTAGTACTTCTTGACCAGAGGGAGGTTTTTGTTATTAAATATAATAAAATTTCAAAAGCTAAAAAGGAGGAAGATATGAACAATTTTGAGTTTTTGAGCCCTACTAAGATAGTTTTTGGTAAAGGTACAGAAAATCGGGTGGGACAGGAAATTAAAAAATGTCAAGCTGAAAAAGTGTTGCTTCACTACGGTGGCGGAAGCATAAAGCGTTTTGGGCTTTACGACAGAGTGGTGGCTTCACTCAAAGAGTCGGATATTGATTTTATAGAGCTTGGCGGTGTGAAACCAAACCCCCGGGTGAGTTTGGTACGTGAGGGTATAAAGCTGTGTCGGGAGAGAGGTGTAGATTTTATTCTGGCAGTAGGTGGTGGAAGTGTTATAGATTCTGCCAAAGCCATAGGTATAGGAGTACCATATGATGGTGATGTGTGGGATTTTTATACTGGTAAAGCTGAACCTCAAGAAACAATACCTGTAGGTGTGGTGTTGACTATACCGGCAGCAGGGAGCGAAGCGAGCCCTGGCTCGGTTTTAACCAACGAAGATGGATGGTATAAAAGAGCGGTTAATGCAGAGATTATGAGACCCAGGTTTGCCATATTAAACCCCGAGTTAACTTTTACTCTACCACCTTATCAGACAGTATGTGGAGCTTCAGATATAATGGCTCATGTGATGGAGCGTTACTTTACTCCTACCCGACATGTTGACTTTACTGATAGGCTATGTGAAAGTACGCTTAAGACAGTTATAAAAAATGTACCTGTAGTTCTTGATCAGCCTGATAACTATGATGCCAGGGCTGAGATAATGTGGGCTGGTACGATAGCCCACAATGACCTTTTGAGCACTGGTCGAGTGGGTGATTGGGCATCACATGACATAGAGCATGAAATTAGTGGCATATACGATGTGGCCCACGGTGCCGGATTAGCAGTAGTGTTTCCAGCATGGATGAAGTATGTGTACAGAGAAAACAGGGATAAATTTGTCCAGTTTGCAGTGCGAGTATGGAATGTAGATATGGATTTTGAGGACCCGGAGCGCACAGCACTGGCCGGAATAGATCAACTAAAAAGATTTTATAAGAATGTGGGACTTCCCACTTCGTTAAAGGACTTAGGCATATCGGATGATCGATTAGAAGAGATGGCTGATAAGTGTACAGCTGGTGGTACAAAGACTGTCGGCAATTTTAAGAGATTAGGAAAACAAGACGTATTAAATGTTTTAAAAATGGCATTGTAGACCAATCAAAGCATGGGTGCTTGCTTGTCTGGTCCTATCCATTTTGATTTTAGGTGGCCTTTATTGATGCGGGCAGTATAGTATGTATTTATAGTCGATAAAAGGGGAAAGCGTAAATTTTAAGTATAGAGGTACTTATATCTCTTACGTATAGCCTGCAGTCTTTTGAAGCCCCCAGGGCTTCCCTCCATGGGCTCAAGTTCGCTCCTTCTGGAGCTATGGTTATTGAGTGTTCTTATCTGAGGGGAGGTGCTCCAGTGTTGTGAGAACCTCGCTTTTTAGTTCTCTATACTGGTTTTAGATACAAACACTTTACGCAGAAAAGCAAGGGATGTCTATTTTTATTTAATTTTTTTGTCAACTATTCGGGAAAAGAACCAGAGCTTTAACATCTATCAGAGAGCCACTTTCTTTCCCTATTTTTCTTCTAAAGTCTGTCTGACCTTTACTTTTTTCTTTATTGTGGTAAAATTCTGGAAATTTAAGTGAGTTAAGTAAGGGAGGAAAAGTAAATGCAATCTCTTTTCTATCCTCTGGAAAAGGCTGGTATTCATAACCCTCGCTATGTTTACTATAATGCAGTTGTTTCTCAGCTTTTAGAAGAAGCCATCAAAAGAGAAGAAGGAATTTTCACTTCTACCGGAGCTTTTAACGTGTTAACCGGTAAATATACTGGTCGTTCTCCCGAAGACCGTTATATCGTAGATGATGAAATTACCCATAATTCTGTAGATTGGGGTAAAATAAACGTTCCCATAGAACCAGAAAAATTCAATCGGCTTCATGGTAAACTATGTGCTTATCTCCAAGGTAGAGATATTTTTGTTTATGATGGTTTTGTAGGAGTAGACCCCCAATGTAGACTGGCAGTGCGTTTTATAAATGAATATGCCTACCAGACAGTTTTTGTAGAAAATATGTTTCTTGAAGCAACGAGGGAAGAGTTAACTAATTTTAAGCCGGAATTTACGGTAATTTGCGCTCCCAATTTTAAAGCTGACCCTGAAGAAGATGGTATTCGCTCTGAAGCTTTTGTTATCATCAATTTCCGGGAGAAAATGGTGATTATTGGAGGTACTTCTTACGGAGGAGAGATTAAGAAATCTATCTTTACAGTGATGAATTTCCTCCTTCCTCAGCAAGGGGTTCTTCCTATGCATTGTTCGGCCAATGTGGGAGAGAGGGGGGACGATGTAGCTATCTTTTTTGGACTTTCCGGCACAGGGAAAACCTCTCTTTCTGCTGACCCAAGACGGCGTTTAATTGGAGATGATGAACATGGCTGGTCGGAAAAGGGAGTTTTTAATTTTGAGAGAGGGTGTTACGCTAAGTGCATAAATCTCTCTCGAGAGAAAGAGCCTCAGATTTGGGAAGCTTTGCGCTATGGAGCTATTATGGAAAATGTGGTAGTAGACCCTGTCACTCGAGAAGCGGATTACAACGATGCCCGCTATACTGAGAATACTAGAGCTAGCTACCCCATTGAGTATATCCCAAACGCTCTCATTCCTGGTATGGCTGGACACCCTGAAGTAGTGATTTTGTTAACTGCCGATGCTTTCGGAGTGATACCTCCTGTAGCTAAACTTAGCAGAGAAAAGGCGGTGGAGTTTTTCTTACTGGGCTATACCAGTAAGTTAGCAGGAACCGAAAGAGGTATTGTTGAACCCCAGGCTACTTTTTCACCTTGTTTTGGTGCTCCTTTTATGCCTCTTCATCCTCAAATATACGCTAAGATGTTAGGAGAAAAAATATCGCAGCACGGCTCCCGGACTTACCTGGTTAATACTGGTTGGATGGGGGGTCCTTATGGAGTTGGTAAACGGATAGATATAACTTATACGCGAGCCATTGTTCATTCTTTAATCGATGGTAGCATTGAAAATTATCCTTTCCGGGAAGACCCTATATTCGGTTTCTTAGTTCCCGAAGAAATTAAGGATGTACCACGAGAGCTACTTCATCCTCGTTCTACCTGGAGGAACGGGAGTGAGTTCGACGAGCAAGCTAGAAAATTGCAAAGCGACTTTGCAAAAACAATTAACCGTTTTAAGTTCTCTGCAGTTTGAAGTAAGCTCAAATCTGCCATTACTTTAAGCTCACCAGCCGTAGCTGGTGAGCTTTTTGTGTACGCCCGGTATGGACGGTGGCTTGGTGGTTTTGTTTACCGGGTTGTTATTGCGGGCTCGCAGTTTTATCTGGTGTGACGATTCAATCCCCCTTAGTTTTCTCGCTATAATTGGTAGATTTCTTCGTCGGTTAATAGCTGGAAGCCGTTTCTTTCCAGTATGTTATGAGCTTGAGGTTGATTTTCTACCTGTATGACCAGAACTGCTTTTTCCCCGCTTTTGATTACAAACCCGTAGGCGTCTTCGATGTTAATTTGATTTTCGGCTAAAGCCCGGGCTACCCGATGTAACCCCCCTGGCTCATCATTCATCACTACGGCAATGACCTCTTGCAGGTAAACCGGAAAATTATGGTTGCGAAGAACCTCAAAAGCTTTTTGAGGTTCGCTGGCTAAAATTTTAATCACTCCAAATCCATTGGCGCTGGAGATGGTGATAGCCCGAATGTTGATTCCTTCCTGAGAAAGAAGGCGAGTAATTTTCTCAATTCTTCCTGGTTTATTCTCGGCAAAAATGGAAAGCTGGCGAGCCATTTTATTCCTCCTTTTTATAATTGACGGTGGTCAATCACTCTTTGAACTTTTCCTTCCGGGGCAGGTATACTCCCTGGTTCTACTAAAATTACCTCTGGAGTTACGAGAATTTCTGAATGAAGCTCAGATTGTATTCTTTCTCTCAATCTTGCTAATTTTTGTAAATCACCCAGGAATAGCTCCGGTTTTATTTCCACTTCTACTATCATTTTATCTCGATAATCTTCTCTTTCTAAAATGATGCGGTAATTGTTGCCCACTTCGGGATTGCTCATTAACACTTTTTCTATCTGCATGGGGAATATGTTTACTCCCCGGAAAATGAACATATCATCGGTTCTTCCCTGAATACGGGAAATACGCCGGTGGGTTCTACCACAAGGGCAGGGTTCCTCCAGGAGAGAAGCTAAATCTCCAGTTCGGTAGCGAATAAGGGGAGTAGCATCCCGATAAATAGTAGTGAGAACTATTTCTCCTACTTCCCCGGGAGGTGTGGGAGAAAGAGTTTGGGGATTGAGTATTTCTAAAATGTAATAATCTTCCCACAAGTGCATTCCTTCCTGAAAAACACACTCAAAGGCTACCCCTGGTCCGTTGACCTCTGATAATCCATAGGAATTATAAGCTTTAGCTCCATAAATTTCTTCTATGCGACGTCGAGTCTCTTCGCTGTGAGGTTCAGCTCCTAAAAGCATGATGCGAATGTTGAAGTCCTGTCGAGGATCTAAGTCTTCAGCTTTGATTAGTTGAGCAAGAAGAAGAGCATAGCTGGGGATAATATGAATTGCTGTACTTTTAAAAAATTTCAAAAACCAGATTTGTCTTTTGCTGTTTCCTGCTCCTATAGGAATGGTAAGCGCTCCTAACCTCTCTGCCCCGTAGTGCATGCCTAAACCTCCGGTAAAAAGCCCATAACTCATCATATTCTGGAAAACGTCATTTTTCCTCATCCCTACAGCATACATTGAACGAGCTACTTGATTAGTCCACCGGTCCAGGTCTGAAGCAGTGTAATATATTACTGTAGGAGTGCCAGTAGTCCCAGAAGAGGAATGGAGGCGTACCGCTTCTTCTAAAGGTACAGCTAAGAAACCAAAAGGGAAACCTTCTCGTAAATCTACCTTAGTGGTAGGGGGAATAAATTTTAGATCTTCGGGAGACTTAATTTTTTCCGGGTCTATTTTGTTATGCGAAAAAAGACGACGATAAAAGCTGGTTCTCTGAGCATTAGCTATGGTCTTTTTGAGCCTTTCAGCTTGTAGTAAGGATAATTCCTCCCGGGGTATAGTTTCTAGTTGTTTTTCCCAGTACAATTTTCTTCTCTCCTTTTTTAATTTATGTAACGTATAATGGATTAAGACAATTATATCTCACTTGAGAAAATATGAGGAATCGGTATAATCAAAAGCGCCTTTGCATATTTATTGGTAGTTACTTCAACGAATAAACATTAAGAATAGCTTTGCGTTGCGCATTTTCTCTTTTGGAACGGAGAGAGTAATAATAGAATAGTAATATGATGTGTCTAAAATAGAGAGGTGAATCAATTGAGTTTAGATCTGAACGTCTTTATTAGCTTTTTAGCTGGTCTTCTTTCTTTTCTTTCTCCTTGTGTTTTAGCTATTGCTCCTGCTTATGTAAGTTATATTAGCGGAGTAGAATCAACCGAAAAAGATAGGACTAAAACGATTACTCATACTCTCTTTTTTGTTACAGGCTTTACCGGGATTTTCGTGTTAATGGGTTTAGGAGCTTCTTTTTTAGGCAGTATCATTGCTCCTTACCGGGTGTGGTTTAATCGTTTAGCAGGAATTATTATTATAATTTTTGGCTTGCAGATTTTAGGAGTTTTGAAAATTCGCTGGTTATATGCTGATAAACACTTTCGCCCCCGGGAAATAAATCTATCTCAAGTGCGAAGCCTGCTTCTGGGTATATCTTTTGGCCTGGGGTGGACGCCTTGTGTGGGTCCTATTCTGGGGTCCATCCTTCTTTATGCCTCTACTATGGGGAAGATTGGGCAGGGAGGAATACTTCTTTTCTTTTATGCTCTGGGCCTGGCTTTACCTTTCATTTTTTTGGGAATAGGCTGGGGACACCTCACCACATTTTTTCGTGGTTTACAAAAAAGAGGAAGATGGGTAGAAATAACGAGTGGGATATTGCTCGTTTTCCTGGGTGTGGTAATATTTACTGGAGAAATGAATGCTCTTTTTTCTCTCCTGGGGGTGGATGCTTCTTTTAATCCTGAATTTTTGCTTTTCAGAGAATAGGAGTTTTTCTTATGCCTATCATTGGTAAAGATGAACAAAAAGTAAAAGCTTTTGGTGATGTTTCTAAAAGATTAAATCTCTCTAATCGAGTTTATAGAGGTATGCAAGCTATACCAGTGGACAAAATTGTGGGTAGTGTGGGAAGAGCAGGAGATTTGCTCCCCGGTTTTCGTCTAAAAAACCCCGATACTCGTTACTATCGCATTAGAAGAGCGATGGAAAGAGGAGAAGTTCTCCCTCCTATTATTGTATATCAGGTGGGAGATGAATATTACGTATTAGATGGTAATCATCGGGTAGCAGTAGCTAAGGAGCTGGGTGTAAAATACATCGATGCTGAGGTAATTGAATTTTTCCCTTCCGAGCTAAGGGTGAGTCGAGCCCTGCGCAAGAAGAGAGCAGAATTTGAAAATTTAACCGGACTTAAGGGTATTGATGCCAGTGAGCCTCGACATTATGATTCTTTCTTAAGTTATATTAAGGATTATGCTAAGAGTATGGAGACATTTTTAGGAAGAGAAGTACCTCTTAAAGAGGCCAGCCTTAACTGGTTTCTGTCGGTTTATACTCCTGCAGTCCAGGCTATTGTAGAGAGGGGGTTGGAAGAAGCCTTTCCTGATAAGAGCTTGGCTGACATTTTTGCCTATGTTCTTGACTATAAATGGTACAAAAGTCAAAAAGAAGGATACGATATTGGTTTTGAACAGGCCCTGGAAGGTTTTATCCAGGAAATAGTGGGCAAACAAGAAAGCGAAGAAAATAAAAGAACTTTTATGCAAAAAGTGGGAGGATTATTAGAGGAGGTATTACCTTGGCTGAGAAAGGAATAAACTGGCACGAGCTTTCTCCGGAAGAAGTAATCAAGATTTTAAACAGTAACGAAAAAAAGGGGTTAAGCGAGGAAGAAGTAAAACAAAGGTTAGAAAAATATGGGAGAAATACTCTCCCTCAGCCCAGGAAAAAAACTATCTTTACCATGTTTCTGGAGCAGTTCAAAGATTTCCTGGTATTGATTTTAGTGGGAGCAGCTTTAGTTTCTCTTCTTTTGGGAGAAATTACTGATTCTTTAGTAATCATTGCTATTTTGATTTTGAATGCTGTTTTAGGAGTGGTGCAGGAGTGGAGAGCCAGTCAAGCTCTGGAAGCTTTGAAGAAAATGACTGTTCCGGAATGCGAAGTAATAAGAGAGGGAAAACCCCTTAAAGTAAATTCGGAAGAAATAGTTCCCGGAGATATAGTGATTCTCCGGGAAGGAGATTTTGTTCCTGCTGACTTGCGGCTCATTGAAATTCATGCCTTGAAAATTGATGAATCGAGCTTAACTGGTGAATCGGTACCGGTAGAGAAAGATATTTCTCCTCTTCCTCCCGATATTCCTATCACCGACCGCCTCAATATGGCTTATTCTGGAACTCTGGTTACCTACGGGCGGGGCAAGGGAATAGTGGTAGCCACAGGTATGGATAGAGAGATAGGAAAAATTGCCAGTTTAATCCAGGAAGAAGAGGAAACAGTAACTCCTTTGCAAAAACGGCTGGCTGGTCTGGGAAAGCTTCTGGGCTTTTTGACTCTGGGAATATGTGCTCTGGTTTTTTTAGTAGGTTTTTGGCGAGGGGAAACGCCTTTGGGGATGTTTATGACTGCGGTGAGTCTTGCTGTGGCAGCTATTCCTGAAGGTTTGCCAGCCATTGTAACTGTGGTTCTGGCTTTAGGAGTTTATCGTATGAGTCAGCACCGGGCTATTATCCGTAGATTACCTGCGGTGGAAACCCTGGGCTCTACCACTTATATCTGTACCGATAAAACGGGAACCCTTACCGAAAATCGTATGGTAGTTCGGGAGGCATGGACAGAGGCCCCAGAAAAGCTCTATCAAATTGCCGTCCTCTGTAACGATGCCATAGTGGAGGAAGGTGAAGAAGGTGAAGAGGTGCGTCTTGGAGACCCCACTGAGCTTGCTCTTTTAGATTATGTCTGGGAGCAAAATGTTGATTTTAACTCCTGGAGAAAACTTTATCCCCGCCAGGAGGAGGTTCCTTTTGATTCCAAACGGAAAATGATGTCCACTCTCCATAACATAGAAGGAGAAATGGCTCTTTTAGTTAAAGGTGCCCCCGATATAGTTATTACTCGCTGTTCTTTCTATGAGAAAGAAGGAGAAATTATCCCTCTTTCCCCGGAAAAAGAGCAAGAGATAAAGAAAATGATGGAAGAAATGGCTGAAAAAGCTCTCCGAGTTTTAGCTTTTGCCTGGAGAAAGATGGAAGCGGGAATTGTGCCTTCCCCGGAAGATGAAAAAGATCTGATTTTTGTAGGCCTGATGGGTATGATTGACCCACCCCGCCCAGAGGCGAAACTAGCTTTAGAAGAAGCAAGACAAGCAGGCATTACTACCGTGATGGTTACCGGTGATAATCCTCTCACTGCCCGGGCAATTGCAGAAGAGCTGGGGATGTTTTCTCCTCAGGACCTGGTAGTCACCGGACAGGAGTTAGCTAACTATTCTCCGGAGGAATTAAAAGCGAATATTAAAAAAATCAAAGTGTTTGCCCGGGTGTGGCCAGAGCAAAAACTCAAAATTGTAGAAGCTCTACAAGCTCACGAAGAAGTGGTAGCTATGACCGGTGATGGAGTTAATGATGCTCCGGCTCTAAAAAAAGCTGATATTGGCGTGGCTATGGGTATCTCAGGCACAGAAGTGGCCAAAGAAAGCGCTGATATGATTTTAACTGATGATAATTTTGCCACCATCGTACAGGCTATTAAAGAAGGTAGAGTGATATTTGATAATATCAGGAAATTTGTGGTTTATCTTTTATCCTGTAATTTAGGAGAAATATTTACTATTTTTATTCCCATTCTGGTAGGCTGGCACAGTCCTTTAGTACCGGTGCAAATCCTCCTCATTAACCTGGTAACCGATGGTCTTCCAGCTTTAGCCTTAGGGATGGATAGCCCCGAACCCGATGTGATGATGAGAAAACCTCGCCATCCCCGGGAGGGGATTGTTAATCCCCATTATATGGGGATTGTACTCTTCAATGCTTTCTTTATCACCTTAGCAGTGGTAGCCTCCTTTGGGATAGGCTTGGCTTTATGGGGACGGGAGATAAGCCGAACCATAGCTTTTGCCACTCTGGGTTTTGACGAGCTATGGAGAGCTTATAGCTTCCGCTCCGAAAAGAGAAATTTCTGGCAAATTGACCCTCGAGGTAATTTATATCTGGTGGGAGCATGTTTACTGTCTTTTTTGGTAATAATACTGGTAGTACTTTTACCTCCTCTGCAGGGTGTTTTTCAAACAGCAACTTTAAGCCTTAATCAATGGATTTTAGTTGTTCTTTTCTCTATCCTTCCTGTTAGTGCTTATGAGGTCAGAAAATTATTCCATAAAAAGGAGGAATAAAAATATGGAAGAAAAAATAGTGAAAATCGAGAATCCCCAGGGTTATAATTTGATTCTGGGGCAGGCTCATTTTATTAAGACTGTGGAAGACCTTTACGAAGCTTTGATAACTTCTTCTCCTCATTTGAAGTTCGGTCTGGCTTTTTGCGAGTCTTCAGGACCGTGTCTCGTGCGTTATGCGGGAAACGATGAGGAGCTCACCGAATTAGCCAAAAATAATGCCTGGAATATATCGGCAGGACACACTTTCATAATTTTTTTGAAAGACGGGTATCCTATCAATGTTCTCAATACTGTGAAAATGGTTCCCGAGGTATGCCACATATATTGTGCTACTGCCAATCCTGTGGAGGTAATAATAAAAGAGACTGAGCAAGGCAGGGGAGTAATGGGGGTAATAGATGGGTTTAAAAGTAAAGGGATAGAGGGAGAAAAAGAAATTGCCGATCGCCATAAATTATTGCGTCAGATCGGCTACAAACTTTAAGGAGTGCTGGATGAGAAGAGCCATTGCCGACCTTCCTCTTCATGGGGGAAAGTGCCCTCCCTGGCTTTTTGAGCGGATGAAGACTTTGGGAGGACTAATTATGGAAGCTATAGTAGAATTTTTTGGGGAGGAAGAAATACTGTGTCGGATTTCTGACCCGGTCTTTTTCCAGTCCCTGGGTTGTCTCTTGGGTTTTGATTGGCACTCCAGTGGCCTGACCACTACTCTGTGTGGAGCGCTGAAAGAGGGAGTAAGAGGCAAAGAAAAAGACCTGCGACTTTTCATCTGCGGCGGAAAAGGAGCAACTTCCCGCAAGACTCCAGAAGAAATATGCCTTCATGCCCAGAAACATGCCCTCCCTTTTGCTGACCAAATGGTTTACCGGAGCCGCATGTCAGCCAAAGTAGACAATTCTGCTCTCCAGGATGGCTACAATCTCTATCACCATACTTTCTTTTTTACCTTCTCCGGAAAATGGGCAGTGGTGCAGCAGGGTATGAATCCTGACACTAAATACGCCCGCCGATATCATTGGTGGGGAGAAGGAGTAAAAGATTTAGTTTGTGAACCTCACCAGGGAATCTGGGGAGAGAAAAAAGAAAGGGAAGTTCTCAATCTGGTAGCTCGAGAGAGTACAGATTGCCGAGAGGGTATAGTAAAGTTAGCACAGGAAAAGCCAGAAAAGTTAAAAGAGGAGATGACCCTTATTCCTCGTCTTTCACTTCCTTCTCGCCACTTCATCAGGGAAGAAGATTTTAATCTGGGACGAATAGATAAAACCCTACATATGATTTACGAGGAAAAGCCTCAAAACTTTGAAAACCTCCTGGCTCTCCGGGGAGTGGGCCCTAAAACTTTACGGGCTTTAGCTCTTACAACTGAAGTGGTAATGGGAGCTTCTCCCAGTTTTACCGATCCGGTGAGTTTTTCCTTTGCTCATGGAGGAAAAGATGGGATTCCCTTCCCCGTGGATCGGGAGACTTATCAAGAAACTATAGAGTTTTTTACCCAAGTGGTGCAACGTTCCCGTGCTTCGTCTATCGATAAGAGGAAAATGTATGAACAACTCAAGCTTTTGACGATATAGGAGGAAACAAATATGGAAACTCTGGAAGTGTTAAGAAAAAGACGCTCAGTTCGTCGGTTTAAGGATATTCCGGTGGAAAGAGAAAAAATTGAGGAAATAATCGATTGTGCGCGTTTAGCTCCATCGGCCAACAATTCTCAGCCCTGGGAATTTATAGTGGTAACCGATCCTGATAAACGGAGGGAAATTGCTAATGCCACTGATTATGGGAAATTTATTGCTCAATCTCCGGTTTGCGTAGCTGTATTTTGCCGAGACACTCATTTTTACCTGGAAGATGGTTGTGCTGCTACGGAAAATATTCTTCTTGCTGCTCGAGATTTAGGTTTAGGTTCTTGCTGGGTAGCCGGTGATAAAAAGCACTATAGTCCACAGATAGCTGAAATTCTCAATGTCCCGGATGATTATCGTCTGGTAAGCTTGATAGCCCTGGGATATCCTGCAGCAGAACCTGTTATGCCGGCAAAAAGAAGTTTAGAAGAAGTTTTACACTGGGAGAAATTTTGAGAGGGATAACAATGAAAGTGGGTATTTTATCCGACAGTCATGATAATCTTGCCTCGCTAAGGCAAGCTCTGGATATTTTAGAAAAGGAGAAAGTAGACCTAATCCTTCATGCTGGAGACTATGTTGCCCCCTTCTCAGTAGAACTTTTAACTCGCTTTTCTATCCCTTGGGAGGGGGTACTGGGCAATAACGACGGAGAGATACTGGGCATTTTTCAGAAATCAGGAGGGAAGGTAAATGCTCCTTTCTGGGAGGGAGAAAAGAATAGTTTCCGCATCTGGATTTCCCATTTTTATTTGCCGGCGCAATTAGCCTGGGAAAGTAGAAAATACAACCTGGTAGTTTACGGGCATACCCATGAAGCGGTTATAAAAGAGGAAAATGGCGTTTTCTTGATTAATCCGGGGGAAGTGTGCGGTCTGCTCAGCGGAAGAGCTACTTTGGCTCTTTGTGATTTGAAAGAAGGAGTAGCAAAATTAATTGATATTTGATATTTGATTAAAATTGAGAAGGGGGATAACAGTGGAAATCATTCGGGAGCGTTTCACCCAACAGTTAAAAGAGCTGGAAGAAGATTTACTAAATATGACTCACACAGCAGCGAAAATGTTACAGATGTCTATTGAGTCTCTAAAAGAAAGAAATATAGAAAAAGCAGAAGAAGCTATTGCTTTAGATGATGTAGTGGATGACTTCAACTTTAAAATTGAAGAAAAGTGCCTATCACTCATTGCTTTGCAACAACCAGTGGCTAAAGATTTACGAGTAATTGCTGCCATACTGAAAGTTATTACTGATGTGGAGAGAATTGGTGACTATTCTGTTGATATTGCCAAATTCAGCATTCGCTTGGCCGAAAAACCGTTATTTAAACCTCTCATAGATGTGCCAAAAATGGCAGACTTGGTAAGGAAAATGTTAGAGGAGGCTATCACTGCTCTTGTGCAAAGAGACTTAACCATAGTACAAAAAGTGGTGGAAGCCGATGATCAGGTAGATGCTCTTTATCGTTCTGTTCATGAAGAAGTGGTAGAGCACATAGAAAAAGACCCCAGTGTTACTCGGCAGGCTATCTGGATTTTGATGATTGCTCGTTACTTAGAGAGAGTTGGAGACCACATTACTAATATTGCTGAGCGGGTCTACTATATGGAAACCGGAGAATTAATAGAATTACATCAGTAGGGGGAAAAAATGGAAGAGAAAAAAATCTGGTATTTTACCCAGTCCGGTCCAGATAACACGTTAGCCACTCTGGACATTGCTCTAGAAAGGGCAAAGGAGCTGGGGATAAAACATATGGTGGTAGCTTCTCGCTCTGGAGATACTGCTTTATCTCTGGAAAAGAAAGCCCGAGAGGTAGACTACTCTGGTAATTTAGTTATGGTAACTTATCATGCTGGCTTCTGTGGCGAAGATAGCATATCTTTTACTCCTTCCCGGAGAGAAGAGCTGGAAAAAAAGGGAGTGAAAATCGTCATGAGTTCTCATGCTCTAAGTGGAGTTGGCCGCTCTTTCCGACAGAAATTTGGAGGGGTGAGTATCCCGGAAATTATTGCTGAGAGCTATCGACGTATTTCCCAGGGCTTTAAAGTGGCAGTGGAGATAGCTATTATGGCTGCCGATGGGGGAGTTATTCCCACCACAGACGATGTTATCTCTATGGGAGGAAGAGGCAAAGGAGTGGATACCGCGATTCTCCTCAGAGCTGCTCATCAAAATTCTTTTTTCGATTTAAAAATTAAAGAAATACTTTGTTTACCGCGAGAAGAAAAAACTTAGAAAGGAGGAAATCTAATGATTAACACTTTTAAAGCTACTGGAGAGTGGAAAGGAGGCCTACGGATAGATACTCAGGTGAGGAATTTTACTCTTTCCTTTGATGAACCACCTTCTCTAGGTGGAGAAGATAGTGCCTGTAACCCGGTGGAGGGTGTACTGGCTTCTCTCGCCGGGTGTCTGGGGATTGTTAGCCGGGCGGTAGCTCAGGAGAAAAATTTACCCATCGAGAAAATAGAGATAGAGGTAGAAGGAGATTTAGACCCTCGAGGATTTATGGGACAATATGATCAGGTTCGTCCCGGACTGTTAGCTATTCGCTATCAGGTCAAAGTGAATGGTGACCTTAGCGATGAAGAATTAAAAGAGTTTGAAGAAGAGGTAGACAGACGCTGCCCGGTATCCGATACTTTAAAAAATGGCACTAAAGTAGAGGGGAGAGTGACTTTAGAGCAGTCTACGGCGTGAGATTAAAAGCAGAATAGATAAAAAAAATATAAGGCACTGAGGGACGCTTTTCCTCTCAGTGCTTGCAGTACAAAGTTAAAAGCAAGATAGATGGAAAAACCAAACACAAAGACACGGGGTTAATACTTCAGTGTGCCTGCGTGTTCTTATCGAGGTTTTGAACTATAGGGGAATTAGTTCCCTTGTAACTCCCTGGAAGACAAAAACACAAGGATTAAAAATAAATAATATTGGAAAGAAAAACAAACAGCTTACGACTTGAGATAAAGATATATAAAAAATCAGGAATGACGGAAAAGGGGAGTGACAGAAGAAGATAAATTCCTGGCTAAATTCCGGGAATGACATACCAAAATGACAGCAGGATAATTTCTGTGGCTTCTGAAGAAGAGGAAGTATAAATAATCCACCAGGGAAGGAAAAGAGCTTTCTCGGTATAGTAGAAATTCCCGGCACTGCTACAGCTTATTCGTAGCACAAAGTTAAAGAGGGAGCTACGTATACCACCGAAGAGACAGTCTTTCTATTCCCTGGTATATATAGTTAGCTATAAAAATAGTACAGGAAGAAATGTGTTTTCTTCAATAGAAAGGAGATTATGATGAAAGCTGCTATTTTAGAAGATATAGATCGCTTAGTGGTAAGAGAAGTAGAGGATTATGAGGTAGGGAAAGGAGAGGTGCTGATAAGGGTCAAAGCCTGTGCCATTTGTGGTTCAGATATCCGAATTATGCACCATGGCAATCCCCGGGTTAAGTTTCCCCATATCATCGGTCATGAAATCGCAGGTGTTGTGGTAGAAGTGGGTGAAGGAGTAGAAAAATTCGAGATAGGAGATCGAGTGGCAGTGGGGGCAGACGTTCCCTGCGGAAAATGTTTCTGGTGTCAGAACGGAATGGGAACAAACTGTGCTATAAACTATGCTATTGGTTATCAATTCCCCGGAGGGTTTGCTCAATATATTCTACTTAATTCCTTATCAGTGGAACAGGGATCAGTGCACAAAATCCCTGAAAATCTTTCTTTTGATGAAGCGTCTTTAGCTGAACCTTTGGCCTGTGCCATTAACGGGCTGGAGATGGCTAATCTGGAAGTGGGAGACACTCTATGTATCATTGGAGCAGGTCCTATTGGCTGTATGATGATAGAAATGGGCCGTCATATGGGGGCAACTAATATCATCGTTATCCAGCGTTCTCAGCTGCGGCTGGATTTGGCCCGTAAATTTAATGCCGACCATTATTTTTTGAGCGATAGACATGTGGAAGAGAAGGTGAAAGAGGTAACAGATGGAGAAGGAGCAGATGTGGTGATGGTGACCTGTGCCTCTCCTGAAGCACAAGAGCAAGCTCTTCTTCTCGCTCGCCATCGAGCCCGGATAAACTTTTTTGGTGGATTACCTTCCGGGGCACGTAATATAAGCATTTCTAGTAACCTTATCCATTATCAGGAATGTATGGTGTTGGGTAGCCATGGCAGTCTCCCCCGTCATCATCAAAAAGCCCTGCGGGTAATGGAAAAGGGAATGGTAAATCCCGCAGAGTATATTACTCATCGCTTCCCTCTAGAGGAAATTCAGGAAGCTTTTAGAGTAGCTGAATCCCACGAAGGGCTGAAAGTTGTGGTTAATCCATGAAGGCTCTGGTTCTGGAAGAAAAAGGAGTTTTGTCTCTCAGGGAGGTAAAGACCCCTGTCCCTCGGGAGGGAGAAGTCTTAATAAAAGTTCGGGCGGCAGGAATATGTGGCTCAGACCTCCCCCGGATTTTCGGTGGCCAGGCTTATTTTTACCCTCTCATTCCTGGCCATGAGTTTTCAGGTGAAGTAGCAAAAGTGGCAGAGGAAGAGGATGAGGAATGGTTGGGAGAAAGAGTTACAGTTTATCCTCTTCTTCCTTGCCGAGATTGCGAATATTGTGAAGTGGGTCAGTATGAGTTATGTAATAATTACGGATATTTAGGCTCTCGGCAAAATGGAGGTTTTGCCGAGTTTGTAGTAGCTCCTGTAGAGAATCTGCTTCCTCTGCCTACCAGCGTTTCCTGGGAAGAGGGAGCGCTGAGTGAACCAGGAGCGGTAACTTTGCACGCCTTGCGACGTGCTCACCCGGAGGTGGGTGATAGGGTGGCAGTTTTTGGTTTAGGCCCTATTGGGCTTCTCTGTGGCATGTGGGCAAAGTTAGGAGGAGCTCGAATGCTCACAGGATATGATGTGGATGAGCAAAAATTTCCTTTAGCTCGTGCTTTAGGTTTTGATCTCACTTTATCTCCGGCAGGGGAAAAAGAAGAGGTGGACTTAGCTATTGAGGCTTCAGGAAGCAACCGGGCTCTTTTAGATGCTTTAAGAATAGTGAGAAAGAAAGGCAAAGTTCTCCTGGTGGGGAATCAAGGACAAGACGTGAACTTAAATCCTCAAGAAATCGGTATAATTCTTCGCCGAGAGCTTACCGTTGTTGGTACCTGGAATTCCGATTTTTCGTCTCTGAATTCAGATTGGAAAAGATTATTGGAATTAGAAGAGAGAGGAAGATTCTCTTTATCTCCTTTGATTTCTCACCGAGTAACTCTGGAGGAAGCTCCCTCTTTTATAATGGAAATGCAGCAAAAACATTTTCCTTATACTAAAGTTATTATAGAGCCATAAGGAGGTCAGTCAAATCGTGATAAAAGTTTCTGCTTCTTTAGATTGTGCTGATTATCTTAATCTGGGGGAAGAAGTAAAAAAGTTAGAAGAAGCAAAAATAGATATGCTTCACATTGATATTATGGATGGAGTTTTCGTTCCTAACTTTGCTCTAGGTACTAATCTTTTAAGAAAACTTCGCCCAGCCACCTCTCTTCTTTTTGATGTTCACCTTATGGTACAGAATCCGGAATCTTTTATACCTCTATTTGCCGATTTAGGAGCAGATATGATTACTTTTCATGCTGAGGTGAGCAGTCGTCTACATCAGTTAGTTGATAGGATTAAAAAAGAAGGTAAAAAAGTGGGGCTGGCTCTTAATCCCTCTACTCCTCCTGAGCTTCTTTCCTATCTTTTACCTTATTTAGACCTGGTACTTCTAATGACTGTAGACCCGGGATTTGTAGGACAGAAATTTATTCCTGAAGTGATACCCAAGGTTGAGAAGGTAAGAGAAATGGTAGAGAAAAAAGGCTTGAATTTGGACATCGCCGTAGATGGAGGAATTGGAGAAAAAACTGTTCCTCCTCTAAAAAGAGCCGGGGCTAATGTTTTTGTGGCTGGAACAACCAGTATTTTCTCTGGTCGGGAAGATATAGAAAAAGCAGCTTTAGAATTTAAGAATTTTTGTGAGGAGTGCTGAGGCGACTCTCTAATAAAAATGGTGCGCGGTGCTGGATTCGAACCAGCGACTTCCACCGTGTGAGGATGGCACTCTACCGCTGAGTTAACCGCGCCCAGAGTTTCCTTTACCTTATTTTACCACAGTATCATCACCTTCTTCAATAGCTTTCCAAGACGATAGCATAAACTTATTAAGGAGAAAAGGGCCTCATCATCCAGAAAGGATATACCATTGCGTAACGCTCTTAAGAGAGCCCAAGCTGGTAATAGAGGAAAAAAGAAAACTCCTCGGGTTCACATCTCCAAGGTAATCCCCGCTCTGCATAGAGAGTTACCCTCTGGTATAATGAGAAACAGCCCTCAGTAGGGAAAGAAGAAAGGAGGCAACTGATGGAAGCAAATATCAATATCAAATAGTAAACCTTCCCAAGAAAAAGAGAATAGCTTTAGTGGCTCATGACTACAGAAAGCCCGATCTCCTGGAGTGGGCAAAATTAACCGTGGGCTCTTGAGTGAGCACACTCTTTACACCACAGGGGCTACAGGCGCCTTGCTGGAAAAAGAACTTGATCTTCCGATATATAAATTTCAGAGCGGACCCTGGGGAAGAGACCACAGCAGATTGGAGTTAGAATCGCCGCTGGAGAAATAGACCTTTTAATTTTCTTCTGGGATCCCCTGGAGCCTTTACCTCATGATCCAGATGTGAAAGCCTTGTTGAGGATTTATCATATCATCCCCTCTTATACACGAAGAATACGAGAGGTTAGTTTCTCAAACCAGGTGAATGTCAATTGCTAATTTAGTAGATAAAACAAACCCTTACAGTGAGCCGCAAAACCACTGTAACACCGGGAAAAGCCTTTCCTCCGGCAATTTTTGTATTTTAACGCTTCTAAACTTCTGTTTCCCCCGTCCCCTTCTTGCTTAGTGGGCTGTTTTGTGATGATAAAAATTAGCCCGGGAGATATCTGATACCCCGAATATGAGCTTTTGTTTTGAGGTACTGGAGTATGGGTAATTTTATATCTCCAGATATTCCAATGTATATCCTTAATTTGAATATTCATACATATCTAACTTCATTATTTTTTAAAGTACATTTTCCCCCACCAATCAGGCACCAGGTCCTTAAGAAAGACGGTTTTATTTTTTTCATAATCAACGAGTATTTCAATATTACCGCTATTTTCATCAAGTTGCATAAGATACTCTCGACAGGCTCCACATGGGCTTCCAATAGATCCATCGTCCATATAACATACTAATTTTTCTATTTTACTTTCTCCGTTCGTTAACATATTTGCTATTGCATTTCGTTCTGCACACATACCTAATGAACAGGCTGTATCAATACAAATACCAGTATAAATGTTTCCACTGATTGTCGATATCGCTGCCGATACAGCTCCAGCCTCAATAAATGGCGAAATCCTCCTGTTTTTGCAAAGCTTTTTCGCTATTTCATAAAGCTCACTAAAGGTGGGTTTTTCATTCCTAGTTTTCATGCTCCTTTACCTCCCAATGATCTATCTGATATATTCTATTACATCCCCGTCCCCTTCTTGCTTAGTGGGCTGTTTTGTGATGATAAAAATTAGCCCGGGAGATATCTGATACCCCGAATATGAGCTTTTGTTTTGAGGTACTGGAGTATGGGTAATTTTATATCTCCAGATATTTAATAATGGCCGGGGTCCACGGTTCACCGATGGCAGGATAAAAAACTATTTAAAAATTACACACGCGGAGTCTTATAAGTAAATTGCATCTTATTGAATGCTTCGAACACCCAGACTGTGGATTTACGAACTGGATAGATAACCGCATAACAGAAAAAACTTTACATCGATATGGACGTAGATCTGCCACTATGGTTATAATGTTAGTGGGAATTTAGGATGAATGAGCTATTGAAAATCGCCGGGACAATTAAGAGAGAGGTGATAAAATGTTAGAAATAAAAGATGTATTAAACCTGCTGGGTAAAGAATTGAAGGATGGCAGCGAACAAGCAGAAAGGTTTAGAGAATTTGTTGAACAGGAGAAGTGGACTACGGAACAAATAAGAAAATGGAACACGGAAGGAAGATGGTATCCCCCTGGTAGATATAAGAGCAAAAGGAGAAGAAAATTAATCAGGATATCGTAATGGATATGAACCCAGAAAGATAAAAACCACAGATGAAAGATGGAAGTATATATTCCAGAAGAGAGAAGAGGGGGGGGGAAGAACTACTTCTTACTAAGCCGGGAGCTTTCTTAAAAGGGAATACCGACGTTCTGGAAAAGCTCACTATAGAAATGTATACTCGGGGATTATCTACTAAAAGATTAGAAGATGCTTTGCTGAAAGCCACAGAAGATTGGCGCAATACATGATGAAGTAACAAGAAATGAATGAAGAGATTGAAGCTTAAGAGAAGAGATCTCTCTTCCTTTTAAGTAGAGTATCTGTTCTTAGATGCCATAATGAAGAGTACGAGAAACAATATGGAGCAAGATAACGTTTCTTATGTGCCTGGGAATGTCGTGGAGGAGAGAAAGTTATTCTTAGCTTAGGATTAGGGAAGAGGGGGCCATGAAGATTGGTTGGAGTTTCTGCAAGATTAGTAAAAAGAGTGTTACCAGTTCCTGCCTTCATGACCGGTTGTGGTGCTCCAGGACTAATCAAAGCCATTGAAGCAGTATTGCCGTACTACTAATCTGATAGAGAGAAGCTTTACTAAAGCTAGGATAAGAACCAAAGCATCCCCTTTTCTTACTGAAAAGTCAGCATCTCTCTTTAATCAGGAGATGTAGGAGATGGCAGAGAGTAACTTTTACCGAAGTAGGGGTTAACTTTTTAGATAACTTAAAAGAGGAGTTGGGCATCAAGGACGAATTGGTTCTGTCAGAAGACGGTGAGGGGGCTATTCCCTTCCTTAATTTCTCAACAACTTCCACTGTCTCGAATAAAAAGTGAGATTCGATGTTTATTTGTCTTTTTGTTCTCTTTCTAAAACCAGCAAAACAGGAATAGAGACTAACTCGAATAGCGCAGCCAGAATAATTAGATAAGAGAGAGAGATTTCGTAAAGTATTCCCATCAAAGCTCCTCCGAGGAGCCATGATAATCCATAGATGGTATTGAAAATTCCATAAGCTGAACCTCTACGGCTTATAGGAGTCAGGTCAGCTATCGCTGCTCGCATTATGGTTTCATGAACACCTAAAACTCCTCCCCACAAAATCACTCCGATGATTACGGAAGCAATACTATTGGAAAAAGCCAAAAAGGGGATAAAGAGGGAAAGTAAAGGGATAACCATCAGAGTTTTTAGTCCCACTCGGTCATAGGCTTTTCCTATTAAAATAGCTACTATAGCATCAACTCCCATAGCCAGGGCATAAAAAGTGGGAATCTGGACATCACTCATGATTGACTTTATTTTGAGGTGGTAAGAAATGAGCGGGAAGTTAGCAAATCCTGCTACGGAGAGAAAAGTAAAAAGAGAATAGAGAATAAATACCCTGGAAAATATTTTACTGTCTTTCTCTTCTGGTTCTTCAGAAGTTTCCAGTTTCTCAGGATGAGGTAGCTGGTTTCTGGCGATGACCAGAATAACTATAACAATTAGGGCTGGTATCCAGAGAATGGAAAACCCTGCACGATAATCGCCACCAAAGAATATAATAAAAGAGAAAATTAGGGGGCCTACAATAGCTCCAATCTGGTCTAACGCCTC
>Ga0209608_1000920_pt1 | contig 26358 bp, 19 predicted proteins | sample AD_UKC130_MetaG_FD_184428 | JGI IMG/M metagenome (GOLD analysis project Ga0209608, IMG submission 184428) | Active sludge microbial communities of municipal wastewater-treating anaerobic digesters from Canada - AD_UKC130_MetaG (SPAdes) (version 2) | ecosystem: Engineered > Bioreactor > Anaerobic... | reverse complement strand
TAATGATCATTTGCGGCGGGTATATATTTACATGATAAGCAATAACCAATGCTGTTCCGGGATAAAAACAGAAAGAAGGCAGTGGTACGATGACATATGTGCTTACTTTTGCTGAAGGGATACTGACATTTATTTCGCCATGCATACTGTCAATGCTGCCAGTCTACCTGCTCTACCTTGCAGGGACGCCGGCAGGTTCCGAAATTGAAGGCCCGAGGCGCGGAAACCGGCTGATCGTCAATTCCCTCGGCTTCGTTTCGGGATTTACGCTGGTGTTCGTGGCCATGGGCGCTGCCGCAGCGATGATGGGGACGCTCCTCCAGCGGAACAGGCCGCTTCTCCTGATGATAAGCGGAACTTTCATGATCTTTTTCGGTCTCAATTTCACAGGTGTGTTCAAGATCGGTTTCCTCGGCAGGGAAAAGCGTTTCAGCCCGAAAGTCGACAATCTCAGGTTCCCTGGTTCGGTGCTTTTCGGCATCGCCTTCGGGTTCGGCTGGTCTCCGTGTCTCGGGACATTCCTCGGATCAGCGCTTGCCCTTGCCGGCAGTTCCGAAACGGTCGCCGAGGGGATGCTTCTGCTGTTGCTCTACTCTGCCGGGCTGGCCATACCGTTCATCGTTTCGGCGGCGATATTTGAAAACATAAAATCGCTGTTCGGCTGGTTCAGCAGGAACAGCGGGACCATCAGGATCATTTCCGGCATATTGCTTATCGCTGCAGGGATCTGGTTTTTCAAGGATGGCCTGGTCCTGGCGCTGGCATAGGAAGACGTGTTTCCGGCAAAGGAAGTTTGGTACAGGTATAAAAATTGAGTTTCTGCCACAGGAATCCGAGCGGGAGGTTGTGCAATTGAAAAAACACACTGTTCTTATATTACTGGTAATAGCGATGGCTGTAATATTTACCGCAGCATACATGGTTTACGAAAGGTACGGAGGACTGATGACAGTACGGCCTCCGGGCCTCGGGCTGACTGTGCCGGACAGTCCATCCGTCAGCGGCGGTCCGGATTCAGCCGCTCCCTCGGAAAACAGGGGCGGCACGGGATATGATCCGGACAATACATCCGGTATGAACGGTGAAACAGGGGACACCGGGATTGGACCGGAAGATACAGCGGGCAGCGACGCCGGCCAAAATGGCAGCCGGGAAGCGCAGGACGGTAATCCGGAAGTGGTCGGGGATGAAAACGACGGATATAAGATAATGGTCCCGGACTTCACCCTGAAGGATCTCGAAGGCCGTGAGATAAGCCTGTCGGATTACAGCGGCAAGACTGTCGTGCTCAATTTCTGGGCTACATGGTGCATTTACTGCTCCGAAGAGATCCGCGACCTCAACATCCTGGACAAGGAACTGAAGAAAGCCGGAGACGCCGTGGTCCTGGCCGTCAATGCCGAAGAACCGTACGATAAGGTCAGGGAATACGCAGCGAAAAACGATCTCGATCTGACAGTACTGCTGGATGAGACCGGAGACGTTTCAACGGGCCTTTTCGGAGTGTTCAGTTTCCCGAACACGTTCATCATAAGCAGCGATGGCTCGCTGTACGCTTATGTCCCCGGCAGGATAGGCATAGATACGCTTCGCAAGCTGGTCGACATGGCAAGGAATGGCGAACCACTTCCCAAATCCGGGTAAGCCTGCATTGACCTTTAAATAATACATCAAACCAGGTGCATTGGTTCAGGTTCAAAAGGCCCATTACTTCCGGTCGGTCCGGGCGCACCGGCTGCTCCGGGCGGATCCGGGATACGGCAGCACCCGGGCAGTCTCGTCAGTGCGAAAATTTCCTGCGCACAAGGAACAGCACGAAGAAGATGATAGCGGCAATGAGCACGATGGTGGCGCCGGTCGGTGTGTTGAGATAATACGACGCTATCAGCCCGGAAATACCGGCAAACATTGATATAGCAACCGATACGAAATGATAGCGGCGCATATTTGCGGTGACATTCCGCGAAGCGGCAGCCGGCAGTACGATCAGGGAGTTAATTATAAGCAGTCCGACCCACTGGATCGTGATCGTTACCACCACGGCGATGGAGACAGTAAAAAGTATGTCCACAAGGAGCGTATTGACCCCGCGGCTTGCGGCAAGAGACGGGTTGATACTGACAAGCAGCACCTTGTTGAATATCAGGACCCAGAGAGTGACCACTGCCGCGAACGAAACCATGAGCAGTATTATCTCATTTGGCCTGACGCTGAGGATGTCGCCCACCAGGTATGACGAATACCTGTTGAAGCCTCCCGATGAAAGCAGTATCAGTCCCAGTGCCACCGCGGTCGATGAAAAAACACCTATTATAGTGTCGGTCGATGTCCTGCTCTTGTTCTTGATGATCGTTATGACAACGGCAAAAACCACGGAAAACAGGACTGCCCCCACCAGCGGCTTAAGTCCCCCGAGCAGCGCGCCAATGGCGATGCCGGTGAACGCTCCGTGCCCGATCGAATCTGAAAAGAAGGCCATTTTGTTGCTTACGACCATCGTTCCCAGCAGGCCGAACAGAGGGGTTACCAGGAGCACCGCCAGCAGCGCGTTTTTCATGAAGTTGTGCTCCGCCCATTCGAAAGGCAGCAGGAATTCTACAATATCGTACCAGGCCTGCAGCATCATCCTTCGCCCCCTTCCTTACCGCCGGGCACGCCTCCGCCCATGAAGAACCCGGTGATCCCGAAGCATTTCAGCGTCTTCTCATCACTGAATACCTGCTGCGGAGTCCCGCTGGCTATCACAGTCCTGTTGAGCAGCACCACCCGGTCCGCATGCCGGTAAACCTGGTCGAAATCGTGGGACACCAGGATGATGGAGAGGTCGTAATTGTGCCTGAGCTCTGCCACGGTGCTGTAAAACAGTTCAAGCCCGCCCTGGTCCATCCCCGAAACAGGCTCATCCAGGAGCAGCAGGTTGGGCACAGGATGGAGGGCCAGCGCCAGCAGCACCCTCTGCAGTTCACCGCCTGACAGCGCTCCCAGCCTGCGGTCCAGCAAATGCTCAGCATTGACCTTCCTCAGCCCTTCCAGCGCCCGCTTCCTGACACTGCCGGGCCTCACGAGCCATGCCGGTTTCTTTGAAAGGCATGCGACAAACAGGTCGGAAACGCTCGCAGGGATGCCGGCGTCAAAATCCAGGTGCTGGGGAACGTACCCGATAACCGGTTCAATGCTCCGGTCACCCTTGGAATTAAGGAATCTGAATTTTCCCGTATACGGGACTTCACCGAGCAATGCCTTTAGCAGCGTGCTTTTGCCTCCGCCGTTGGGACCTATTATGGCGGTCAGTTCACCGCAGTGGATGTGGATATTGACATTTTCGAGTATGACATTATGCCCCTTTGTTACGCCCAGGTTTTCTATCCTGGTGCAGCAAAGGCTGCAGCAGTCTCCTTCACATTTGGCATGGTACCGGTTCGATTGCATGATCTGCCTCACCACGTTTTATCCCAAAGCTTCCTTCAATGTCTCCATGTTCCGGCGCATAGCATCCAGGTATGCATCCCGCGCCCCGGGTACAGCCTCTCCGGTAACCACAGGATCCAGCGTGTACACAACAGCGCCCGTCTCAGCAGCTATCGTTTCCATCGCTCCCGATGAGTACTGGGGCTCGGCAAAAAGCGCCCTGACGCCCGTCTGCCTTACAATGCCGATGATCTCCGCCAGCTCTTTCGGCGTCGGTTCGGTGCCAGGCTCCCTTTCTACGACCGAAACGATATTGAGCCCAAATTCCTGCGCAAAATACGGGAACGCTTCATGGAACGTAATAATATCCCTGTTTTTCAGGCCGTCCAGTTCTCTGTGCATTTCCTGCCTCAGCGCCTCTACTTTTTCGATGTACGAAGCGGCATTCTTACGGTATAGTTCCGCATTTTTACCGTCCAGTTCAGACAGCCCGTCCGCTATGTTCTGCACATATGCCGCCACGTTGGACAGGCTTACCCAGACATGCGGGTTCTCTTCTCCGTTCTCCTCCCTGATAGTCTGGATACCGGCCGCAGCTTCTATTATTTCCAGGTCTTGCTGCTGGCTCAGCACATCTTCCAGAAAAGACTCCATCCCGGCGCCGTTTACAATGAACACGTCCGCTTTTTCAAGCAGCCTCAGATCGGAAGGCCTGAGCGAATAATCGTGCAGGCACCCGGTCTGGGGCTCCGTCATATTGGTCACCATAACGCCGGGCACACCGTCGGTCACATTGATCACAGCCACATATACAGGAAAAAATGACGTAACGACATGCAGACCGCTTTGTCTGTCCCCGGCGTCACCCTTCCCGCTGTTTTTATCATTCGCAGCCCTGCAGCCTGAAAGGAGCAGTGCTGCAGCCAACAATGCCGCTGCAATTTTTACAGGCCTTCTGTACATTATTACCCTCCAGTTTTTTCGTATGCCTGTATTCTACCACATGAGAACCAAACAGAAAACAGTGCTTCTGATGAGAAGCGATGCTATAACGATTATGAGATATATCCAATATACGTATCCAGGGTTTTCAGACCACAAATGCAAAAATAACGGAAAACTCAGTCACACCCCATAAAGGCGGGAACATCGACATCAGAGTATAATACTGCAACACTTCATCATAATATGGCCAGGGACGGTCCTGCCTGTCTCCCTGACCTGATACCCCGGGAGCATCGGCATGCAGACCGTCCCTCTCATATTCTTGTAATTATTATTTGTTCAGCAATTTCAATGCTTTTTCGATTACATTCTCGACGGTGAACCCGTACTTCTTGAACAGAAGCCCTGCGGGAGCCGATTCACCGAAGCGGTCTATGGAGATTACGTCTCCCTGCAGACCCGTGTACTTATGCCAGCCAAAGGAAGCGCCTGCTTCCACGGCAAGCCTCTTTGCCACATCCGAAGGAAGCACAGATTCCCTGTAATTCTCATCCTGCTCCTCGAACAGCTCCCAGGACGGCATGCTGACGACACGGACCGCTATGCCGCGCTCCATCAGCTGCTTTCCGGCCTCATAGACCAGGTGTACTTCGGACCCGGAAGCCATCAGTATGATCTCAGGCTTCTTTCCTGAATCAAGTATGACATAGGCTCCCCTGAGTGCGTCCCTGCCGGTCATTTCAAGCTGCGGGAGGTTCTGCCTCGTAAGTATGAGCGCTGTAGGCGTGCTCTTCCTGGTCATTGCCGTATACCATCCAGCGGCTGTCTCCTTTGCATCGCACGGACGGAACACAATGAAATTGGGGATGCTCCTGAGCGCAGCCAGGTGCTCCACAGGCTGGTGGGTAGGCCCGTCCTCTCCGACGCCGATACTGTCATGGGTCAGTATATATGTCACCGGAAGTTTCATCAATGCGGACAGCCTCATGGACGGCTTCATGTAATCGCTGAATACGAAGAAGGTGGCAACATAGGCCCTGAGCCTTCCATAGGCAGCCATACCGTTGGCTATCGCCGCCATCGCGTGCTCACGGACGCCAAAGTGCAGGTTGGCTCCGCTGCGGTCCTCTTTCGAGAAATCGCCCTTATTCTTCATGTAGGACTTGTTCGAAGGCGCAAGGTCAGCCGAACCACCGATCAGGTTGGGGATCCGGGCGGCGAGTTTGTTCAGCACAGTGCCTGAAGAGTTCCTCGTGGCATCGGCCTTGCTGTCATAGCTCCAGAAGTCTTCGTCACCAAGGAGGGATTCAGAATAGTCCTTCTCCTTCCATGCCTCCCATTCCGCGGCAAGCTCCGGGTATTCCTTCTTATAGGCTTCCATCATTTTGTTCCACTCATCTTCTGCCTTCCTGCCTTCGGCACGGATCTGCTCCAGATGAGCCTTCACTTCATCCGGCACATGGAATTCCTCGGTGTAATCCCACCCCAGTGTTTTCTTGGTCGCCAGCACGTTCTCCGCTCCAAGGGGCTCGCCGTGGGCGGATGCCATGCCCTGCCTGGGGCTGCCGTAACCTATCTGGGTCTTGATCTCTATCAGTGAAGGTCTGTCTTTCACAGCCTGCGCAGCCTTGATCGCCGCATCGATGTAGTCGATATTGGTTCCGTCTTCCACCAGCATGGTATGCCAGCCGTATGCCTCGAACCTCTTCCTGACATCTTCACGGAAAGCCAGATCGGTCGAACCTTCTATCGTGATGTTGTTGGAATCATACAGGACTATGAGCTTGCCGAGCCCAAGCGTACCAGCCAGTGATGCTGCCTCGGAAGCCACGCCTTCCATCATGCACCCGTCTCCTGCAAGCACGTATGTGTAGTGATCGACTACAGGATAGCCAGGGCGGTTGAATTTCTCGGCCAGATACGCTTCCGCGATGGCCATTCCCACGGCATTCGCCAGTCCCTGTCCCAAAGGCCCTGTAGTTATCTCAACGCCCTTTGTGTGCCCGTATTCAGGATGTCCCGGTGTAAGGCTGTCCAGCTGCCTGAAGTTTTTCAGATCGTCGAGGGTCAGTCCGTAACCGAACAGGTGGAGCAGAGAATAGATGAGCATTGAGCCGTGTCCTGCGGACAATATGAAACGGTCCCTGTTGTCCCAGTCGGGATTGGCGGGATTGTGCTTCATATTCCTTGCCCAAAGCGTATACGCCATCGGAGCAGCTCCCATCGGCAGGCCGGGATGGCCCGAGTTGGCTTTCTGTACCGCTTCGGCAGACAGGATCCTAATGGTGTTTACAGTTAAGAGTTCGACGTTGTTCATATATACCTCCTGGCAACAAAGATTCTTATTTCGGTGCAAACACGCATGCCCTTCCAGCGTGAGGTCCCTCCCGGTCCATACAGCAGGGCTCATGCTGCCGGATCCATGCAGCGATCTCAACACATCAGACGGCTCCCTGCCTGGGCCTCACCCATATCCTTGCCTTGAAGCAGGGCTTGCCGTCTTCCTCGTTAACGCCTTCTATGTAGACCGTGCCGTCACCGTCATCCGGGATCTCACGGCAGAGCAGCAATGTGTCGCCCGGGAATGCTTCTTTTATATAATTCACTTCAATGGCCTTCAACATGTACTGCCTGTGGCTCTCAACAGGGAAACAGTCCATGATGTAGTCTATATACCTCGAGTTGTTTATATGGCCGTTGAAGTCAACGTCACTGTAACCTACCACTTTCCTGTAGACCGGCTCGGGTTTCCCCAAAGGCCTCAGCTTCCCCGGTCTTGTGTCCAGCGCGTGTTCCGCGATGAACTCAGGATGTTCCATATGGATATAATCGCTTCTCCTCAGTTCTCTTGTTTTCGTATCTATCAAAACCCAGGTTGAAACAGCTCTTATAATCGCGTCCCCGTCTTCGCCGCAAACCTTGAAATCTCTCCCGAACTCCATTTTTCCTGGCGGATGGGGCCATGTCGCGACTGTTATGCTTTCATTCAACTCAGGGATCCTTGCGAACTCCACCCTGATGCGGGTCAATACCCATGCCACGGAGTATTTCTCAGCCAGCGTATCGACTCCGGCGCCAAGCCTTTTCACATCCTCGCTGGCCGTATCCTGGAAATATTCGAACAGTTTACTGCACTTCAGGCATTTAAGGAAATCCACGTCGCTGTACCCGACAGTATATGTATTCCTGTAAACCGCCTCAATCCCCAAGGTCCGACCCCCCGAAGCCGTCAGGCATATATGTCCTCTGTACCGTCAAAAAAGATAATAGCACAATGCCTCAATATTTTCCACAGATAACATCAAATCGTTATGAAATTTTATCAAAAACTATTCATTTTTCAAGTCTGCTGCGAACGCATTATCTTCCCTGGATGAAAAATTTTTCAGTTCAGTACGTGACGATTACTGTTCCTTTCGTCTGCCCCGTGAGTAAAAATAAAGCCTATGGAATTTTCAGCTCAGTGCAGAGCAATTGCAGTTGCTCCCGGGATGGAGGGCTTACTGCACATACTCTCAAATTTTTATGCCAAAAGCTGCAAATTGGAACATTATTAACAACCGGGCCTATTAACGGGACTTATGAAAGACAATAAAAAACGGCTCTTTCTGATACAGCCGTATAAGGCTTCCTGGCACTGCCCACAGGAGCCGCATTCCTGGCATTCTCCACGCTGGTGTGGAGATTCGGCGTAAGGCATTACAAAAGCACCGGAAGCTGACCTCCCGGTGCTTTGCTCACTCCTTCATACTGCAGCATGGACGGGACCATCCAATTTCCGCAGCACTGCATCCAAATCGCTCCCTGCCGTATTTCCGTCCTGCCGCAATCTATTCCGCAGCTTTCCTGAGCGCCTGCTCAAGATCGTAAATAAGGTCATCCGGGTCCTCGATGCCTATCGAAAGCCTTATCTGGTCCGGCGTCACACCCGCCGCCAGCTGTTCCTCGGGCGACAACTGGGAATGGGTGGTGGATGCGGGATGTATCACGAGTGATTTGGCATCCGCGACATTGGCGAGAAGCGAGAATATCTCAAGGCTGTCAATGAATTTCACTGCAGCTTCATATCCGCCTTTGATTCCGAATGTGAATATGGAGCCCGCACCTTTCGGCAGGTATTTTTTTGCAAGTCCGTGGTATTTGTTGTTTTCAAGCCCCGGATAGTTGACCCATGCGACCTGCGGGTGGTCATTGAGGTATCTTGCCACCTTCATGGCATTATCCACATGCCTTGCCACTCTCAGCGACAATGTCTCAAGCCCCTGCAGCAGCAGGAAAGAGTTGAACGGGCTGATGGCCGCACCGGTGTCCCTGAGCAGCTGGACCCTTATCTTCGTCACATAAGCTGCCGGACCGATATCCCTTGCATAGACGATGCCGTGATAGCTCGGATCAGGTTCGGTCATGCCCGGGAATCTCCCGCTTCCCAGCCAGTCGAATTTCCCGCTGTCGACGATTACGCCTCCCAGTGTAGTGCCATGGCCTCCTATGAATTTAGTGGCCGAATGCACCACCACGTCGGCTCCGAACTCGATCGGCCGGATAAGGTAAGGTGTCCCGAAAGTATTGTCCACGATCAGCGGTACCCTGTTCTCATGGGCGATCGCAGCGATAGCTTCGAAGTCCGGGATGTTTATGCTCGGGTTCCCGAGAGTTTCGATAAAGACCGCCTTTGTTTTCTCATTTATTGCTCTCCTGAAATTTTCCGGGTCATCCGGGTCGACGAATACCGTTTTGATCCCGAGCTTCGGCAGCGTGACCGAAAACAGGTTGTACGTGCCGCCGTAAAGGGTGCTGGCAGCCACGATCTCGTCTCCGGCCCCGGCGATGTTCAAAATGGCGTATGTAATGGCGGCAGATCCCGATGCTACGGCCAATGCGGCCACGCCGCCCTCCAGTGCAGCCATCCTCTGCTCGAACACATCATTGGTAGGATTCATGATCCTCGTGTAGATATTGCCCGGCTCCTTGAGCGCAAACAGGTTCGCACCGTGCTCGGTGTTCCTGAAAACATACGACGTGGTCTGGTATATGGGCACCGCCCTCGAACCGGTCGCAGGATCCGGCTTTTGTCCCGCGTGTACCTGCAATGTGTCAAAACCAAGTTTTCTCTTTTCCATGACTGACCTCCCGTGCTACATATTTAAAAAGGAGTCTTTGGCAATATTATATACCACCTTCTGGGTTTGCCGACCCTTTTTTGACCTATTTTTTAATTCCATCTATTCCTATATGTTTTGTATATTATACTAAAAACAAACATATGTCAATAGGGTCGCTGAGCATCAGTCAGTCTGTTGCAATGCGGTTTTGTCAGATCGCTCCGGTCCCGTTATCCTTCAGCATGTATTTGCAGCATACCGGAAGAATTTTTTCAGTAAACAGGCGGAAAAATACGTGCCGGGTACACAAAACTGGTATAATTAATCCTGGATCATAGATCCTGGATCCGGGATTATTAAACAGCACGCAGTAATTTCAGCAGAAAAGGAGAGAGTATTTTGGACAGCAGAAAAGCAATAGTGATCGGCAATTATACGAATGTGGCATGGCATCCGCTGGACGGACCGGACAAAGAACTCAGGGAAATCCTCAGTGATTTTGAGGTAGAATGCACCGAAGACTATGACAGGTTCAGGTATGACAGCCTGAGCAGGTATGACCTGTGTGTCGGATACACGGAAAACAGGCTCACCGATGAACAGGTCGCAGGGCTCATGACATACGTGCTCAACGGCGGCGGCCTTCTCGCAATACACACCGGCATCGTGGTGGAAGCCCGCTTCGAGGCAGCGCATCTGGCGGGCGGCAGGTTCAGGTTCCATCCTGAACAGAAAGTGCTCACTTATACGCCGACCGGGTCGGGGCATATCATCATGGAAGGCATAGAAAGTTTCGACATAATGGAAGAACCCTATCAGTTCGATCTCGACAACCTCATTGAAACGACCCTGCTTCTGGAGTATGAATCCGAAGGCAAAAAGTGGCCGGCGGCATGGGCCCATAATTACGGTCTGGGTAGGGTGGTATACCTGTCGCCGGGGCATCAGCTGGCATCATTCACGATCCCGATGTACAGGAACCTTATCCGCAGGGGTGCTCTCTGGGCGGCAGGAATGATCTGAAACCCGTTACACCGGATCCGGTGCCGGCATGTAAGCCGGCGGGCCATTATCCAGCATTATTCTGGTTGAGCGGCTGAAATGCAGGGACGGTTCCCGCCTCTGGTTTTATAGATCCAGGCATGGGAACCGTCCTCCTGTCCTGACCCTCCATATGTAAATTCAGCCCGGCGGTCTGCTTTTGCACTTTCCCCGCTTCCCCGTATCCTTTATATATTATGGCAAAGTTGGTTTTTGCACCTTCCGGCGCATCCGCAAAGGACGCACCAAGAAATGTCGCCAGTTCTATGTCCGAAATGCAGACTTCCACTGCTGCCAGCGTATATCGGTATGATACCGGTCACGGAACCTGTCACGGTCTGTCCTGTTCCCGCTGCATCTGCCGCTTCATTCCCGGCGGCAGATACATCATCATTTTTCATTATCCCGCATGCTGCAAGCTGCATGAACTGTTGTACAGACAGGTGCCAGGCACCTGGTCAAGCTTTACGCCTGTTTCTTAGCGCGAAGTACTTACGCGCCAGGCTGACAAAAGGCCTTACTACCGCCGGTTCCATGTCAGCCGCCACTTCCCTGAGTTTCTCCCTTATTGGGATCTGCTGCGGGCATACCTTCTCGCACTTGCCGCATTGCCTGCACAGTGAAGCATATGACGGCTTCCCGCTCATAAGGCCGCCGGCGAACGCAATGTACTGCCACTGGGCCCTTCTCGCCCTGAAAGAATGCTTTGCATTGTAATAGCTGAAGGAGAATGGTATATCCACGCCCGCAGGGCACGGCATGCAGTAACCGCATCCCGTGCAGCCGACCTTCATCAGCCTGAAGTACTCCTCCCTTACCTTTTCATAAACCTGCAGTTCCTGCTCCGTCAGGATCCCCGGCTCTATTGAGTCCGCAAGCGCGGTGTTCTCCTCGATCTGAGACTCATCATTCATGCCTGACAGGACCGTGGTGATGCCCGGCTGGTTCCACAGCCAGCGGAATGCCCAGTCTGCCGGCGTCCTGTTGTAACCGGAGGATTCCCAGATCTTCCGTATCTCCGGGGGCATCTGCCTTATCAGCGTCCCTCCGCGCAAAGGCTCCATTATAACGACCCCGATATCTTTGGAAGCTGCATATTCCAGCCCTTCTCTGCCCGCCTGGAAATACTCGTCTATGTAATTGTACTGTATCTGGCACATATCCCACGGGTAGTCGTCGATGATCGCTTTGAAGTCCTCTTTGTTCCCGTGGTATGAAAAACCGAACCATCGTATCCTGCCGTCTTCCTTCGCTTTCCGGGCAAACTCCTCTATTCCGAGCCTCTTCAGCCTTTCCCATCCTCCGTAATCATTGACTGCATGGAGGAGGTAATAGTCGACATGATCGGTACGCAGCTTCTTGAGCTGGCTGTTTAGTATATTGTCCATGTCCTTCGTGGAATGTACTGCGAAAGGCGGGAGTTTCGTGGCTATCCTGACCTTGTCCCTGTATCCCTTTGCCAGGATGTCACCGAGTATGGATTCGCTCCTCCCGCCGTGGTAGATCAGGGCGGTGTCGAAATAGTTCACCCCGCGTTCGATGGCCATGAGTATCTGTCTTTCCGTCCTTGCCAGGTCGATCCTTCCGTTTTTCTGAGGAAAGCGCATGCATCCGAATCCGAGTACCGATACTTCGTCCCCCGTTTTACCCATCTTCCTGTATTTCATCCTGATCCTCCTTATCCCGTCTTCCGCTGCGGTGAACTTCCCCTGCAGCGGATCACGCCTGCCGGCTTTGGACGAACTCCCGTTCCGGCATCCTGACGGCGGTCAGTATGCCGGTCCTGAAACATCCAGTATCTATGTTGACGGTATCGTTCCTCCACTCGACCCTGTCGACTATGGTATGGCCATATATAACGGTCATTTTGCCCTTATAGTCCGCGGCCCAGTCCAGCCTCTCGGGCCTTCCGTCCTCCAGCTGCCGGCCTGTTATATCACCGTATATCGCCATCCTCTTTATCCTGCCCCGGAGCTTCGGGTCCTTCGTATCGAGGTCCTGGAGCTCTTCCTTCAGACCTCCGTGGGCTATCAGGATATCGTTCCTGCACAGTATCACGTATGGCAGCCCGTCTATGAAACCGATGACCTGGCGCACGAAATCCAGGCCCTCAGCCTTTATGGCACGGAGCGTCTCCATGACCTCTTCTTTTGCCATCGTTCCTTTTATGAGCTTCTGCAGGATCTTCTCTTCATGGTTTCCCCTGACAGACCGGGCCCGTCCGCTTTTTACAGCATCCATCGCCAGCCTGAGCACCTTTACGGGTTCCGGGCCCCTGTCAGTGAAGTCTCCCAGGAAAACCAGGGTGCGGCCTTCAGGCGATCCGGCTATGAGCCCGTTTCCATCGATCTCATACCCCAGCTTTCGCAGCAGTGCGGCCAGTTCGCTGAAGCATCCGTGTATGTCGCCTATTACATCGATCCTGTCTGCGTCCAGTTTTTCGTATATGCGCGATCCTTCAACTGCTGCCATCGTCCCCTGCGATTCCTCCATCGGTTTACAGTTTCAGAAGCCACTGGTTTCAGAAACCGTTGTTCCTGATCACATCCCTGTACCAGTGCGCGCTCTTTTTCAGTATCCGCTGCTGCGTTTTGTAATCGACGTATACGATCCCGAATCTCTTGCTGTAGCCGTGTGCCCATTCAAAGTTATCCAGCAGCGACCAAACATAATATCCTTTGACGTTCACACCGGAGCTGATCGCGCGGTGCACCTGCGCCAGGTACCTGTAAAGGTAATCCACGCGGTTGTCATCCTCGACCTTTCCCTCGCGGTTGACGATGTCATTGAAAGCCGCGCCGTTTTCGGTGATGAGGATCTTGATCCCGCTGTAGTCCCTGTTGAGGCCGACAAGCAGGTCATGGATACCTTCGGGATAGATCTCCCAGCCCATCTGTGTCCTGTCCCTGCCGGTGGACACTTCCGCCGCGGGTATAGGCCACTGCGAGCCGTCATATTTTACAAAACTGCTGAAATAATTGTTTACTCCAAGGAAATCGACAGGCTGATGGATAATCTCCATGTCACGGCTGTCTGTTTCGCCGAGCAGGCCCATTTTCTGCAGGTGCTCCACAAGGCTTGCAGGGTAAGCGCCTTTCAACACAGGATCGGCAAACCATTTGTTTAGATATTCGTCGTACAGCTTTGCGGCAGTCCTGTCTTCCGTGCTGTCAGAAACTGGGTATACCGGGTTCATGTTGAGCGTTATCCCGATCTCTCCCTTGCCGCCTGTTTCCCTGTATGCCTTTACCGCCTGGCCGTGGGAAAGCAGGAGGTGATGCGCCACCTGCAGCGCTGTCCTGAAATCGGTTATGCCGGGAGCATGCCTGCCCTGCCAGTTCCCGACGAATGCCACTACCCACGGTTCATTGTGCGTGATCCAGACCGGTACCTGGTCGCCGAGCTTATCGAACATGTAAGCTGCATAATCGGTAAACCACCCGACGCAGTCCCTGTTCGCCCATCCGCCCCGGTCCTGCAGCTTTTGCGGCAGGTCCCAGTGATAAAGCGTAGCGGCTGGCTTTATGCCGTTCTCGTTCAGCTTTTCCACAAGCCTCCTGTAGAAATCCAGCCCTTTTTGGTTCGGAGTCCCTTTCCCTTCAGGGAACACCCTTGCCCATGATATCGAAAAACGGTATGATTTAAGGCCGATGTCCTTCATTATCGCGATGTCTTCCTCATACCTGTGGTAATGGTCGCATGCGACATCCCCCGTATGGCCTTCGTAAACCTTGCCCGGGATGTGGCTGTAGCGGTCCCATATGTTCTCGCCCTTGCCATCCTCCCTGTGAGCGCCTTCTATCTGGTATGCTGCCGTCGCGGCGCCCCATGTGAAACCTTCCGGAAACACGTACTGCATGATTTTCTCCTCCTGTCCTCGATATTTGCTGGTATTGTTACTGCAACCAACCTGAGAAATTCTTCCGTATGCAATCATTATACCCCATGCCTGCATCCGTTTGAACAGTTTTCTGCGGGAACCGGTACATTGCACAAAGTGTCATTATTTTTCAAAAATACCCGTAATATTTTCCCCTCAATGACGGCAAAAAAACGCACGAGCTCCAGTTGCGCCAAAGCTCCCGGTCCGCGCTTCGGTCCAAAAATCCCGGAATGTGTATTATAATACACTTGTGATACCCGGTAACCTGGCATTCGCCGATAAAAAGGCAGTCCGGAAACCGCCGGGATCTGCCTGTGGAACCAGTTTCACCGGAGCGGCCGCAAAGTTAAGATATTTTTAAGAATTCCATCAGGCCGGTCGTAAGATTCATGCCCTACAATACGACCCAGGCTGAAGGGGGATGCGCAGTGGAGAATGCAAAGATGCCCGCGGGATATGCCCGGGTGGACAATGCGAGGATACTCGTTGTCGATGACGACAGGGAAATCGCCATGGCAATCGAAAAACTCCTGGCACGCGAAGGATACGAGGTCATAAAGGCATACGACGGGATGCAGGCACTGGAAGCCCTGGCCGGAAACCAGGTGCACCTGATCCTGCTTGACATCATGATGCCGAAGCTGGATGGGCTCTCGGCCACGATGAAGATACGCGAGAGCAGGAACATACCCATCATCATAATCTCCGCGAAATCCGAAGACAGCGACAAGATCCTCGGGCTGTCAATGGGCGCGGACGATTACGTGACGAAGCCCTTCAATCCCCAGGAGCTGGTCGCCAGGGTAAAGAGCCAGCTAAGGCGGTACATGCACCTAGGCGACATCGCCAACGGGCCGAAGTCTGCTTCCGTGCTGAGAACAGGCGGGCTCTGTCTCGATACCGAGGCCAAACAGCTCACGGTCGACGGCGAGCCTGTAAAACTTACGGCAAAGGAGTACAAAATACTGGAACTGCTGATGTCGAACCCTGGCGTCGTGTTTTCGGCGGAGCAGATCTATGAGGCTGTCTGGAAGGAAGTCCCCTACTCCGTGGAAAACACGGTCATGGTCCACATAAGGCGCATCCGTGAAAAAATCGAGATCAACCCGAAGGAGCCCAAATATCTGAAGGTGGTGTGGGGTATTGGTTACAAGATTGAGAAGATTTAGCACTGACCCTGTGGCAAAAACTATCGCATTCATCCTGACAGTGCTTATCCTGACCGGCCTGGCCGAACTGTTCCTGTATATTTGCTTCAGGAACCTGGATCCGCAATGTATCCCTGTCGATGGCTATTTCGACAGCACAGAGTTCGTCGACCTGATGGGAAAAGCGGCAGCCGAGGCAAGCGATGCACTCTTTTCGGATGAACTGCCTGGTAATGTCCCTTATTACTACTATATCAGCGACGGGAATAAAGAACTGACGAACGTGGAAAATCCGGACAAAAGCTTTTTTGAGCAGTTTGAACCGGCATTCTGCGCACTGGAAAACGGGCAATGGCACTTGAAAAGCAAAAGCAGCTTTCCGTATTCGAGCCGTTATACCTTTAAACTGTCAGTCTCCGAAGTCCTGAAAAAAAGCAACACGATCTACATAGCATATCCGAAGGAATACATAAAATCGCTGGAGCAGGAATGGAACCAGGACAGAACGGTCGTGATCCGGCTCGTGACCGTTGCGGCAGCCGGAGCTGCCCTGGCAGTGATCCTTGCCATATACCTGGCGGCAGTGACAGGCAGAAGGCCTGAGGACATGGAACTCCACCCGGGGAGGACCGATTCCGTCTATTCGGACATACTGATCGCAGTATTGTGCTTCCTGGCACTGGCATGGTACCTGCTGTACTTAGCAGCGTATGACCTGGGGGCGAATGACACAGGAACACTGACTGCATCCCACAAATTGACCCTTATCGTATTCGGGGCCATAACATTGCCGGCAGCCGCTTTATGCGAAGCGATCCTGCTTGCGCTGATACGCAAGATAAAGGCTGGAACCCTGATTAAACACAGCCTTATTTACAAATTCCTTTACCGGATCTATGACTATGCGGTCAGCCTGTTCGACGGCAGGGCGTTTTCAAAATATCCGCTGACCAGATCGCTGTTTTACAGGCAGCTCATTTTCATAATCCTCAGCTTCGTATTCGTATTCCTCACGTTTGTATTCATGCTGGCGGAATCCCTCGCCGTTATCATTCCTCCGGTGCTTGAAGCGATCATTATATACTGGTACATCAAGGGGAACAACAGGACATACATGGATATCAACCGGGGTTTCAACGAAAGCCTTGAAGAGCAGATGAAATCAGAGAGGATGAAGGTCGCGCTCATAACGAATGTATCGCATGACCTCAAGACACCGCTGACTTCCATCGTAAGCTATATCGATCTGCTCTCGAAAGAAGAAGGCCTGCCCGAACCGGCCAGGGACTACGTCAGGATACTGGGAGAAAAGGCAGGCAGGCTCAGCAATATGGTTTCGGACCTTTTTGACCTGGCCAAGAGCACCAGCGGAAACATGCCGGTGGATACAGAAAAACTCGATCTCAGGAAGCTGATCGAGCAGACTCTGGCCGACATGAACGACAGGATCGAAAATTCCGGACTTTCATTCAGGGTCAAACTGCCGGAAAAATCGATGCAGATTTATGCTGACGGCAAAAAACTCTACAGGGTGTTCCAGAACGTGATCGACAACGCGCTTAAATACTCGCTCCAGGGCACCAGGGTGTACATCTCCCTCGAAGAGACGGAAGGCATGGCTGTCGCAACAGTAAAGAACACTGCCGGTTATGAGATGGATTTCACAGCTGAGGAAATACTGCAGCGGTTCACCCGCGGCGACAAATCGCGGACTTCGGAAGGGAGCGGCCTTGGCCTTTCCATCGCGGAAAGCTTTACCAGGCTGTGCGGCGGCAGGTTCAGGGTAGATATCGACGGCGACCTGTTCAAAGTGACGGTCAGCTTCAACCTCGCGCAGCAATGAAATCTGCCGGTATCAACAGGACCGGCAGACCTCCTTATAAATTCAGGGCCGCAATGGCGCAATAGCGCCTTGCGGCCCGAAGCCGTTCAAAACCCGGTCATCACTTCTTTGATGATCTCTGAAACTGTCGGATGCGGGAATACCACCTTTTTCAGGTCATCGACCCGCATCCCTTTTTCTATCATCATCGCAGCCCCGTATATGATCTCCGATGAATAGCTCCCGATCATATGGACGCCTATTACGGCCATATCCCTCCTGTCGGCAATGACCTTGCATATCCCGTCTCCCCGCTCGTTTTCGGCTGCATATCTTCCGCTGTATGTCATCGGCAGCCTTGCTGTCACGAAATCGATCCCTTTTTCGGCGGCTGATTCCTCCGTCTCGCCTACTCCGGCCACCTCGGGATCGGTGTAGATCACCGAAGGTATCGCATTATACCTGATCTCGTCCTCTATTCCGAGCATATCGTTGATGCAGGCCTCGGCTTCCCGGTATGCCGTATGTGCGAGCATCGAGACGCCGTTTACATCGCCTGCGGCGTATACGCCCGGAACATTGGTCCTGCCATGCAGGTCTGTCATGATCCGGCCTCTTTCTATGGCAACGCCTATGTTCTCAAGCCCAAGTCCTTCGGTAGCCGGTCTTCTGCCAATGCTCACAAGCACTTTATCGGCGTCCACGTATTTCGTGTCGCCGCTGCCGTCCGACACGGACGTATAGACCACCCCGCGGTCATTTATTTCCGTGGCCCTGCAATTCAGCAGGAATTCGACGCCTCTTTTCGCAAGGTTTTTCTGCAGGATGCCGGAAATCTCCCTGTCGACCGGGCCTGCCACATGATCCAGCAGTTCCAGTACCGTCACACGGCTTCCTGCAGCGCTGAAATATGATGCCATCTCGAGACCGACTATGCCCCCGCCGATCACAGCAAGAGACCCAGGCACTTCTTTCAGATCGAAGATCTCCCGGTTCGTCATAACACGGCCGGAGTCAAGCCCTTCCCTTACACCGGGCAAACCGGGAAGAACCGGTTCCGAACCAGTTGCAACCAGGATGCGGCGCCCGGTATACACCTCATCCCCGATCTTCACTTCAAATACGGCGGCGTCCCTTTCGCTGCCGGTCTTCATCCCGGTTACCACTCCAGCGCCTTCGACCACCGTCACATCGCTCTGCCTTAGCTTTGCCTTCACTCCTGCGGCAAGCGTCCTTACAACTTTGTTTTTCCTTTCAATGACCTTTTTATGGTCCAACGCGGCATTCTCAACGGTTATGCCGTATTTTTCCCCGTTGACTGCGCCATAAAACAGCTTTGCGCTGTAAAGCAACGTCTTTGAAGGTATGCAGCCTTCGTTCAGGCAGACTCCGCCGATGTGCCTTTTCTCCGCCAGCAGCGTCTTCATCCCGGCCCTGCCGGCCAGTTCGGCGGCATGGTATCCTGCCGGTCCTCCTCCTATTACAATAAGATCGTATATCAAACCAAACACTCCTTACCTGTATATCGTCCCCGCAAAAGTAATGCGGGCCGCCCCTGAAAAACCGTGGTCAGCCGCTCCGGGGCAGCCAGGGTGGACAGCCCCGGAAAATCAATAGTGACGCCATAGCGTCACTATTTTGCGTTACTGTCTGCCGGACATCCAATCATTGCCCGGCCTGATTCCGCTTGTATCAGGTGCACCGTCCGCTTGACGGTATGCGGACGGTGCTGTTCCGGCCGTACGTCCGGCCCGGCCGCATGTCAGTCGAATTCGGGCTCGATCAGGCCGTAATTCCCGTCCTTGCGCTTATATACAACGTTGACCTGGTTGGTTTCCGCGTTGGAAAATACGAAAAATTCATGTCCAAGCAGGTTCATCTGCAATATAGCTTCCTCGACAGTCATCGGCTTTACGGCGAACCTCTTCGTACGTACGACTTTAAATTCCGTCTCTTCTTCCACATCATCGATGTCCGGGCGGAATGCGTCAGGCTGTTCGAGCACTCCTTCATGCAGTTTTTTCGCAAGCCTGGTCTTGTGTTTCCTTATCTGCCTTTCGAGGATGTCCTGCGCCTTGTCTATGCACGTATACATATCATCTTCGTTGACTTCCGCACGCAGAGTGATCCCTCCGGTAATTATAGTGACCTCGAGTATGTGCCTGTTTCTCTGCACGCTCATCGTAACCTGTGCTTCAGTTCCCGGTTTGAAGAATTTGTCCAGTTTGCCGAGCTTTTTATTTACTCTCTCTTTAAGAGCATCCGTTACGTCGATGTTCTTTCCCGTGATCCTTATATTCATGGTCATTGCTCCTTTCATGATCATTATTGGCTTCTTGCTTCAGAATGGTTCTTATATTCTTATTCAACAACGATTATCATAATTCCTTCCAGGATTATTGCTATATTTACACATGTATATACATTTTCGCCAAACTTCATCAAAAGCTGTCGTTTCAGGCATCTTGTCCTTCCTGTCCGGATATTCACAAAACAGATGTTTTGTGAATATCTCCTTGTTGATAATGTGGATAACCATGTGTATAACTGCTTTTCAGCGTTTCCGGAGCTGTGGATAATATCTCACTGAAATTTCACCTATGTGGATCAACGGTTCCTGCAAAGCCTGAGAAAACAGGCATTCTTTCCCTGAATTGAAACAGCCCTGTCCGCATGATGACAGGGCTGAACGTTATTCACAGGGCGTCAGTTATACACAGAACGCTCCTTTCTTCCCGGAATGATCCGAATGTCATTTGCTGACACAAGATGCGGCCGTGTTCGTCGGATAGTGTCATAAAATCACTCTGACGCTCATCATTCCTTTGCCGGGTACTATCCTTACTCCTTTATCATCTGCTTCTGCACGGCCTCCTTCGACCGAAACCACTTTTTCCATGCCTCTCAGCACGGCAGACCATTGCCTGTCGTGTCCTCCGGCTCCGGCCAAAGCCTCAGCAACTTCCATGCTGATCACGTTCCTGTTTCTCGATATTTTGAACTCCAGGACTTTCCGCCCGTTGATATCATAAATGTCGGATCCGGCGCAGGCACCGTCCGATAGTTCGAAAATGTGGAACTCCACGCCGTCAGCATAATCATAGTCCGGCCTGTCGTCGGCCTTTCCGAACGGTATGACGGAATTGGGCCTTGCAAGCAGCGGCAGGCTCATGTAATCATGCTTCTCGGTCCTCCAGCTGCCGCCTTCGATTTTTTCACCGCTAATGATGTTGATCCATTTTCCTGCCGGCAAATAGTACTGTACCGTGCTTTCATTATTGAATATAGGCGCCACGAGCAACGATCCGCCAAGCATGTACTGCCTGTCCAGATACAGGCATGTCGGGTCCTCCGGGAATTCGAGGAACATCGCACGCATCGTCGGTATGCCCCTGTACGCCGCTTCACATGCAGTGCTGTATATGTAAGGCATGAGCCTGCATTTGAGCTTCGTGAAGAATCTCAGCACATCCACCGCTTCCTCGTCAAACAGCCATGGCACCCTGTAGGACTCGTTGCCGTGCAGCCTGCTGTGGGATGAGAGCAGCCCGAAAGCGGTCCAGCGCTTGTAGATATCCGGAGGTGCGGTCCTTTCGAATCCGCTTATATCATGGCTCCAGAACCCAAAACCGGACAGGCACAGTGACAGCCCCCCGCGAAGGGTTTCGGCCATCGAATCGTAATTGGCGGAGCAGTCACCGCCCCAGTGGACCGGGAATTTCTGGCCGCCGGCAGTGGCTGACCGTGCAAACAGTACAGCTTCATTCCTGCCGCGCTTCTCTTCCAGGACCTCGAACACAGACCTGTTGAACAGGTAGGTATAGTAATTGTGCATCAGGACCGGATCGGAACCGTCATGATATACAACATCCGTCGGGATCCTCTCGCCAAAGTCCGTCTTGAAGCAGTCGACGCCCATGTCCAGCAGCTTCCTGAGTTTGTCCTTGTACCATTCGACGGCATCAGGATTCGTGAAATCGACTATGCCCATGCCCGCCTGCCACCTGTCCCACTGCCAGACACTGCCGTCAGGCCTTTTGAGCAGGTAACCCTTCTCCATGCCTTCGTCGAACAGCGGTGATTTCTGGGCTATGTACGGGTTGATCCATACGCATATCCTGAGGCCTCTTTCCTTGAGGCGCTTCAGCATCGCTTCAGGATCCGGGAACACATCCCTGTCCCAGGTGAAGTCGCACCACTGGCTTTCCTTCATCCAGAAGCAGTCGAAATGGAATACATGCAGAGGTATGTCCCGCTGCTCCATACCTTCGATGAAGCTGGTCACGGTTGCCTCGTCGTAACTCGTGGTAAATGACGTGGTCAGCCACAGGCCGAATGACCACGCCGGCGGGAGGGCAGGCCGTCCCGTGAGCAGCGTGTAGTTGGAAAGGACATCTTTCGGCGTTTCACCACCTATGACGAAATATTCAAGCATTTCTCCCGGTACGCTGAACTGCACCTTCGACACCGTTTCAGATCCTATCTCATACGAAACCTTCCCGGTATGGTTGACAAATACTCCGTAGCTCCTGCTTGAGATGTAGAATGGCACGTTCTTGTATGCCTGCTCACTGCTGGTACCGCCGTCCTCGTTCCAGATATCCACGACCTGTCCGTTTTTAATGAACGGTGTGAAACGCTCCCCGAGTCCGTATATGTACTCTCCGACACCAAGGTCAAGCTGTTCGCGCATATAAGCGCCTTCACCGGCCACCGTCAGGTATCCCGTGTTCCTGTGGCCGTTTCCTGTTATCCTTTTGCCGTCATACAGGAAGTCCATGCTCCAGCCGCCGGTTTTCCGGAGCCTCATGGACAGCCTGCCCGACGTCATGGTTATGTATTCTTCATCCTGTGTTATCACAGGTGAATAGCCTTCTTCCCTGTAAAGTTCAAATTTCGGGCTTTTGGGCAGTCCACCCTTGAAATGGTACACTTTCACGCTGATCACATCTGCAAACGGCGAAGAGAACTCATATGTCAGCATGGGACCGTCGAGCGTGTCTCCCCTGTGCCTGACCGGCCTCGTGGCGACATACAGCTTCAGCACGCCGTCACATATCCTGGCATCCCTGATCTCCACGGGAGAAGCCAGGCTAACGCCGTCCCTCAGCAGCCAGTAACCGTTGGTGAATTTCATAGAGATACCTCCCTTATTCGCTGATATAAACAACATCTGCTATGCCTGTGATGACCGTGATCTCTGTTATGTCCGTGATGCCAGCATTGTATGCCGCATTACACAACATGTACCGAACTGAAAGGTTTCCGCATCGTGTCCTGATGATTCCTGCATCATTTCTGCCGGATCAGGCAGCAGCATGTTGCGGCAATACGACCGCCATAATATAATTTTATTGAAATCGATGCGCAAATTCTTACTTTATTTTGATAACTCTTATCACTATTTTGATACAGGCGGTTCATATGGATAAATTACTGCTGAAAGAGGACAGGGTCCATGGGGACGTTTCTTTCCCGCTGGGTTCGTATTACATGGAAATACTGCCGGGTGCCACCGTACTCGACTGCCACTGGCACGAGGAAATGGAGTTCCTGCTGCTGACTTCAGGCAAAGCACAGTTCAGGATAGAAACCGACTATTACGATATCAGCGAAGGCGAGTGCATTTTCGTAAACAGCGGAGAACTGCATGCCGGGTTCCAGGCCGACAGGTCTCCCTGCAGTTACAAGGCCCTGGTTTTCAGTCCATCGCTGCTTTACAGCAGTGCTTTTGATACTGTCAGGACCAATTACGTTGATCCGATAATGAAAAATTCCCTGGTCGTGAAAAGGCATATAACGGCGTCTCCCGGCTGGCAGTCCGAGTTGCTGGGCAGGCTGGGAAAGCTGTTCGGATACCTGCAGGATAAACCCCCGGCATACGAACTGCTGGTAAAATCGGAACTGTTCGCGATATTCGCGCTGCTGTCAGCCAACGGCACATCCCCGGCAAATGCCGCAGATAGGAGCCAGGACCATTTCAGGCTGGAAAAGCTGAAATCAGCACTAAAATACATACAGGAAAATTACTACAGGAAGATAAGCACGGTCGACATAGCCGCCAGCGTCGACATGAGCGAAGGCCACTTCTGCAGGATATTCAAGCACTATATGAAGAAAACCCCGGTCGAATACCTTAACTATTACAGGATAACAAGGGCAGCAAGGCTCCTCGAGGGTACGGGGATGAAAGTGCTGGATGTGGCCATGGAAGTCGGCTTTGACAACCTGAGCTATTTCACCGGCCTGTTCAGGCGCCACATGGGGATGACGCCGTCGAAATACAGGAACATGAGGAGAGCGAAGGAATGACAATGGGAAAATGCAGCTTACAATGAAAAAGCGCTGGCACAAAAACGGGCCTGCCTGACAGACGTCATCAGGCAGGCCCGCTATTTATACATCGATTACCTTATTCGTACATCGATCACCTTCAAGAGTTTCATCCCGCAACTCACCCAAGCTCGACCACAACTTTTGACCTGCTGCCGGCAGGCTGCACCGGGATCCTGTCGACCTCTTTGCCGTTGAGGGTGATCCTTTTGACGCCGCGGCAGACGTGATCAGGATTCCTGACTTCGATCTCATACACAGCGCCACGGAATATCCTCATGGCCCTGAAACCGTCCCAGGACGACGGGATGCACGGATCGACCACAAGGCAGTCATAGCCGGGCCTGATACCGAGTATGTACTGGCTGGCCGCCACCATGTTCCATGCGGCAGTCCCGCTCAGCCACGAGTTCCTGCCGATGCCGAACTGAGGATGCTCCTTTCCGAGTATGTTCTGTGCGTAGACATAGGGTTCGACTTCAAAGTGGTCCGCATCATCATTGCGCTTTGCAGGCAGGATCTGCTTGTAATACTCGAAAGCCCTGTCGCCGTTGCCCATCATTATCTCGGCGATCATGACCCACGGGTTCGTATGGCAGAATATGCCGCCGTTTTCCTTTGCGCCCGGGGGATACGTGGTTATGCCTCCCTTGGTATGGTCATACTGCGTATATGCCGGGTACATGGCAACAATGCCATACTTTGTATTAAGGTATTTATTGACCGATTCAAGGCAGAGGCGCGCACGTTCCTCGTCGGCGACGCCGCCGAGTATCGCCCATGACTGGGAGTTGATGAATATCTTGCCGTATTCGTTCACTTTCGAACCGAGGGGGTTGCTTTCATCGTCGAAGGCCCTCACATACCACTCGCCGTCCCAGCAGGTCTCATTGATGGCGTTTTTCATCCGCTCAGACATATCCCTGAACTTTGCGGCGTCCTCGTTCCTGCCGAGGTATTCCGCGAGTTCCGCCATCTCGTTTGCGGCGCGGCAGAAGAGCATCGACGTGAAGACGCTCTCGGCGACGCCCTTGCCGGTGTCCAGGTTCAGCGTGTCGTTCCAGTCGGCACGGCCTGCCAGCGCTATGCTGTGCGGCCCTTTCCAGGTATCCGTGAATTCCAGCGCCCTGACCAGGTGTTCCCATACCGTGCCAGCGGTCTGCTTGTCGTTGTAAAGGACAAGCTGATCCAGGAACGCGAAATCGCCGGTTTCCTTTACATATGCATTTACGGCGAGGATCAGCCACAGGTGGTCGTCGGAGTACCAGTCGAACTTCTTTATCGGGGCATCCCCGACCCCGCCTTCCCCGGTCAGCGGGAAGAACAGGTGATAGGCACGCCCGTCGGTGTACTGGCACTGCAGCAGCTTTATGATAAGGCCCTTTGCTTCTTCCGGTATGGTATGCATGACGCCCAGCGTGTCCTGCGCACTGTCCCTGATGCCCATACCCCTTCCCAGGCCGAGCTGGTACATAGATACGAACCTTGACCAGTTGAAAGTCGTCTTGCACTGGTACTGGTTCCACATGTTCACAAACAGGTTCATCTCGCGGTCGGGCGTATCGACGCGCAGCTTGCTTATGTAGTTGTCCCAGTACTCGTTCAGCCGCCTGAGGGCTGCCTTTGCCCCGGCGGGATCCAGGTAGGCCTGTATCTCTTTCCTTATCTCATCCCTGTTGTCGGTATAGCCGAGGATGAACACGATCTCTTTCGTCTCGCCGCGTCCCAGCTCAATTTCGCTGCAGAATGCCCCGACCCCGTTGGTCCTGTACGATATCGAGTTGGAACATGCTCCCTGCTCGACGGCTATCGGGTTCGACTCGGAGCGGTACTTCCCTATGAAAGTCTCGAGGTTGCAGTCATAGCTGGAAACCTCCGCGCCGGTAGCGAAGAATGAAGCGCTCCCGCTCACGTAATGCGGGTGCCAGGTGATGATCCCGTCATTATACCGGCACTGGTTGATCTGCTGGACCCAGTCCACGTTCTGCTGGTCCATTATCGCATCCCAGAAGCAGAACTCGGCATAGCTGAATACCTGGATCTTCTTCGGCACGTTCAACGTGTTCCTGACCTCAAGGAGCCATATCTCGAAATCCCTGTCATCCGGGACGAAATATGTCACGCTTGCCGCGATCCCCTTATACTCGCCTTCCAGCACCGTATATCCCATGCCGTGCCTGCACAGGTAGCTGTCCAGCTTAGTGCCTGAAGGCTGGAACCCGGGGTTCCAGTATTCGCCGGTGGCAGCATCCCTGATGTAAATGTACCTTCCCGGCCTGTCCATGGGTATGCTGTTGTAACGGTACCTGGTTATCCTCCTGTTCTGCGGATCCTTGTGGAAGCTGTAGCCTCCTCCCGTCTGCGTTACGATTCCCCCGTACTTGCCGCTTCCGATATAGTTTATCCACGGTGTCGGCGTATCGGGCCTGGTAATGACGTATTCATTTGCGGCTTCGTCGAAATAGCCGTACTTCATGGCTGCCTCGCCCTCCCTCCATTTGTTTGTCCTAAGCGCGATACTGTACAAAGTAATTATATAATACAATTGAAAAATAGAAAATGTTTCTATATAATTGTGGTCGTGTCAACTTGTTTTAGGTTTTATGTCACTGTCTGCCCCTCTCTTTGGGCAAGGATCATATAGCAAATCCATTATCCCGTATGGATCTAAGTGTC
>Ga0209608_1000919_pt1 | contig 26358 bp, 19 predicted proteins | sample AD_UKC130_MetaG_FD_184428 | JGI IMG/M metagenome (GOLD analysis project Ga0209608, IMG submission 184428) | Active sludge microbial communities of municipal wastewater-treating anaerobic digesters from Canada - AD_UKC130_MetaG (SPAdes) (version 2) | ecosystem: Engineered > Bioreactor > Anaerobic... | reverse complement strand
CATAAGTTTAGTAAATTGAGAGTGTAAAACAAAATGTGAATAACAAGTCGGTATTCCCAAGGGTTTGAGGGGAATTAGTGGAAGGACTCTACTTGAAAAAGGGAAGGGGTTTGTTTGGGGTGCACAGGAAGCCTGAGTAAACCGGTTCTTGGGTGATGGTATTGCTGATAGGGCAGTGCGGCAGAAGGGCGGCAAACTCATCGTATTGGACATCTCAAAGGCCCAATCATTTACTAGCCCTATCAATATGGCTTCGCGGGATCTAGTCACGCCCGTCTTCCGTGTCAGGTTCCACATGGGCGATTACCTGTGCATAGGCATTGAATCTCGCCCTGATAGCATCCTCTATATCGTGCACCAGTTCATGAGCCCTTTCAACATCCAGCCTCGGGTCAACTATTATGTGCAAGTCAATATTCAGGTTGTTGAAACTGCCCCTGCTTCTGATGTTATGGACATCCCTTACATCATCAAAACCCATTACAATCTGCCTAATCTCATCTGAATCCACAGCTACACCGTCAACCAGCACATCGCTGGTTTCCTTGAAAATCTCATAACCTGCGTGAATGATAAAGCCGGCTACTACAAGTGACACGATTGGATCGATTATTGGTGGAAGCCCCAACCTAATTCCTGCCAGAGTCATCAATACCCCTACTGATACGTAAACATCGCTTCTAGTGTGCGTTGAATCTGCAATGAGGATCTGGCTGCCAAGTTGCTTGCCCTTCTTGTATTCAGTGACGCACACAACAACGTTGATGATGAGTGTGATTACAAGCAATACCAGGCTTTCAACGGTTATCTGGGGGACGATAGGGTTTTTGAGCCTTTCAATCGCGCCTAAGACAACCTTTCCCCCGGCAAACAGCAGCATGATCGATATGAACAGGCCGGCCAATGTCTCAAACTTGGTGTGGCCATAGGGATGTTCCTTATCCTCAGGCTTGGAAGCATAGTGAATTCCGATTAACCCGACAAGGTTGGAGAAGCCATCTGAAAGGGAATGAAATCCGTCTGCGGTCATGCTGGCACTTTGGATGATTGAGCCCATAACGATCTTGGTGCCGGCTACCAGCAGATTGGCCAGCAAAATCCCCAGGAGAACTTGTCGGACTTGCTTGAAATTACTTTCTTCCACAAAAATACCTCCTGAGTTCATTATAAGGATTTCGGGTGGGATTAGACAACGCAAACCCGCAGCGGTTGAGCAGAGTCCAGGGGTTTGACGGAGCCGGGGGTTGAATAAACCCAGGGGTTGAATAAACCCAGGGGTTGAATAAACCCATCAGTCTGTCCGGAATGCTGCCTGCTTGTCCCCTGGCGCACATGTATAAAATTACCACCTCCATCCCATACTGGAAATAGTATCAAACATTATAGGTGGTGCGTACACATATGAATGTGGGGGCGACCAGGTGGATGCAACTGTTTGACTTGTTTTCGAGAAAGCAAGAGGGCCAGGATAATGAGATGGCCCAACTGCTCAAAGCCCTGAGGCAAGCCCAAAAGGACTACGATGTGGCGTTGTCGTGTTTTAGGGAAGCCACAGAAGCGGACAGGGTTGACGAAGCCATTTTCCTTATGGAAGCTGCGCGGAAAAAATACTCCTACTACCTCAGAAAACTCCGGGAGTATACAGAACAAAAAGATCAAAGCATGTGCCAGTAAGGCCACGACGTCCATAGCCTCGCCAAATTCCCGTCGTTGCATTTCCCATTAACACTTTGACAATGGTACCTGCAAGAGACAGTTTCATAAATCCTGGCAAACCGATTCGCTAGGTATTGAATGTTACTCCCTCACAATCGGCCCCGGTACTAGGATCAACCGGATGCCCCATGTGTCCATACTAGAGTGGTACAGAGTGGTGTACGAGATGCACCATTTATCTGGGTCCTGATGTATTCGACCGCCAGAATGGTGCACTATGTGCACCGATTTTTGAGCTCATGAGCGTTTCAGGGGCCCAAATGGTGCACTGTATGAACCATTCTGTCGGATTGGCGAAACCAAAACGGCGGAAATGGTGCACGGAGAGCACCATTATCTGATGTTTGATATCTGTTTTGTCCAAGAACGGTGTACCAGATGCACCATTTTCACGGTTTTCGGTTCGCGAGGCGGTCAAAATGGCATACCACGTGCACCATTTTTCCGGTTTGACCGTTCCGAAACGGCCGAAATGGTACCTTCTGTGCACCATTTCCGCCGTCTTCAGCTAAGATTTTGGGAAAAACGGTGCATCGGATGCACCAATTCGGCCGGTTTCAGTCAGGGATTGCCTCAAAATGGTGCACCAGGTGCACCAATTGGACCACTTTCCGTCAGGACTTGCCTCAGACTGGTGCACCAGCTGCACCGATTTGGCTGGTTTCCGCCAAGTCCTGCATCAAAATGGTGCACTACCTGAACCATCTACGAACCTCTTGAGCCGGGCGACAACCTGTTCCCTAGAATATAATCCTGCCGCGTGCCCGGAGTGCATGGACGGCGGTGATGAGAGCCGATAATCCGTTCCCTAGAATATAATCCTGCCTGCCCTCATAAGCATTTTCAGGAGGGATTTGCCTTGGATTTCACTTCACTCTTGGGCGTTGCACTGGCGTTCCTGGTTGTGTTTGTCATGCTCAAGCTCCTGGCCGGCAGACTCAAGCATCTTGGCAAGGTGGCCCTTAGATCCCTGGTTGCGTTTTTCGGAATATGGGCGGTCAACATAGCTGGAGGGTTTTTCGGATTCCACATCGGCTTGAACCTAGCTACCGCCCTAACTGTGGGCATCCTGGGGATTCCGGGGATACTCCTTATTCTAGCAGTCAAATACTTTATCTAAGGTTCGGTAAGAGTTAGACCGCGAACCGAGCAAGCACCAGGTTCGGGCCAACCCCGGATGCGGGGCCAACACCGGATCCGGGACTAACTCCGGATGCGGGGCCAACACCAGGTGTGGGGTCAACACCGGGTGCGGCACAAACGCCAGGCTCCTGTGGGTGAGAGTTTGCCCTTCGTAGTCCCGCTAGCCGTTCCGGCTCAGGCACTGAGGGCAACTTGCTCTGAGATAAACTTGCTTTGGGGTAATGCATCAGTTCAGCCCGCCGCTTAAACCACAGCTCACAAGCTTAAGGCAGATAATCCTTGGGGTTTGCCGCCCTGCCGTTTACTTCGACCTCAAAGTGGCAATGAGGCCCTGTGGCATTTCCAGATTCCCCGACGTATCCAATGACTTCGCCCCTGCCTACCTTCTGTCCCTGGGACACTACGGACCTGGACAGATGCCCGTACTTGGTGCGGTACCCTTGCCCATGGTGGATCACCACAATCCGCCCGTATCCCTCAGACCATCCGGTAAACTCCACTGTCCCGCTTGCAACTGCCTTGACCGGGGTGCCGGATGGGGCTGCAATGTCGATGCCGTTATGAAACTGCTGTCTCCCTGTAATAGGATGTATCCTCCAGCCGAAAGCGTCCGTTACCCTGCCGTCTACAGGCCAGATAAATAAAATACCTCTTGATTCAGATTCATCTCCCCTGCTCCGGGTCGTCTGCAACAGTTCCTGAACCTCTTCGTATTTTCCTACGTTCCGTACGGTATGCTCACCGGCGGCCGATTTGCCTGCACCAACCGTACCAACTGCACCAACCGTACCAACCGTACCAGCCACACCCGCCGCTCCGACGCCCCCGGCCGCACCGGCTGTATCGGCCGCACTGGTTACACCGGCACCACCCGGATGCCCTGTTGCTCCGGTTGGATGATGCGATCCTGTGTCAGACCCTGCTCCAGATCCAAGCGGCATGCCGGATTCAGGGGACTCAGGTGGCTCTGGCAACATAAATGCTACTTCGAGCACTTCAAGGATAGCTGGTTCCGAGAGAGCGCCTCCCGAGGTAGCCTCCTCAGAAGATAAATAGGGCACAACGCTCCGCCCGGCCCATCCTGGTCCGGCAACAGGTGCCCCCATGCTTACCTGGGAATGAACCCCGGCGCTCATCCCCGCAACCAGGCACAATAGCGCAAAAAGCGGCCGCCAAGCCCTTCTTAACCTAAAAATATAAACGACTTCACGGCTCTGCCCCGGTCGCATAGGTGGCAACACTCCCCTGGACATATAATATTTACCTGTTCGGGGAAATTATAATACCAGCCGCCTCATGGCATTAATTACCGTGGAGGAGGATGCAGGATCTGAATACCAACAGAGGGAATCCAACAGACATAAAGGATTGATATCCCAAGTTTATCTATTTATAATCGTTATGTATTATAAACCGGGCTTTTAGCCCTGAGCCGGAAGCCCATGCCCGGGCCTGCGGTGTGTCCCTTGCCGGCAAACCTGCATAAGATGTCTTATGTAAACCTGGCAGGAATTTTCTCCTCAGGAGAGAATATTGCTTTTTGCATGACACGAGCAACCGCAGGACCAAGGGTCGCAGGACCACAGGACCAAGGGTCCCAAGGCCCACGGCCACCCAAACATGCGAATTCTTCGGAAAAGGAGGGAAGGGCTGCACTTTGTAAGAGGAAGGGCCACAGTCTCAGGCTGAGTCAGGAAATGGCGGGTCTGTGTTGAGTGCGGCAATACAAATGGACGAAACCTGTATGAACGTGGAAAAGCCCCATCTGGGCCGGCCTGCGGGCAGGCGTAGGCCCAGAAAAACGAATGTGCCGGATGCGTCATCGCCCGGAAGCAAGAAGGGTTGGACGCACAAACTTAGCAGAAAAGCCATGTACATAACCGTGGCGGTTGTGGTGGCGGCAGCAGCGTTCCTGGCTGTGGCAATAGCTAACGCCAACCGTCCAAGTCTCTACGCAGTCACCATTGACGGCGAGCTAGTCGGATATACCGACAACAAAGATCTTGTCGCAGAAATAGTATGGAGGCTTTCAGAGGAGGAATCCTTCAGGGTCGGTGCAGAGGCTATCCCTTCATGCGAAGTGGATTGCCAGAAAGTAAAGTGGGAAAAAGATTTGGAAGTGACCGATCCTGACCAGCTCGGCGAAATCCTCAAGGAAAGAATCGGCTTTGTTGCCTCAGGCTATGTGATCTGTGTAAACGGACAAGATGTAGTGGCTCTGTGCTCCGAGGAAGCCGCACGTGGAGCACTGGATGACCTCAGGCAGAGCTACATAAACAGCATTGTGAAACCGGGCCATGCGACTGTAGAAGAGGTGCTGATTAAGGAAAAGATTGATATTGTCGAGCAAGAAGTGCCTACATCATTGTTCCGGAGCAAACAAGAAGCCGTGGAGATCCTCAGCAGGGGCACAGACAAGATGCTCAGCTACGTAGTACAGCGTGGAGACAGCCTATGGACCATTGCCATGGCCAACAACATGACTGTAGAAGATCTGAGGAAGGCAAACCCCAATATCGAAGGCGACCTGATCAGGGAGGGAGACAACCTCAACCTGATCGTGCCGGATCCTTATGTAACCTTGCAGAGCCGCGAAATCGTAACCTATACAGTGTCGATCCCCTATTCCACGCAGGTCACCTATGATCCCTCTATGTGGCCGTGGCAGGAAGAAGTAATACAAGCCGGCAAGAGCGGGGAGAAAGAAGTTGTCGAGGAAATCGTCAGGGAAAACGGCGAAGAAGTCTCCAGGACCAAGATCTCTGAAAAGATCCTCTCATATCCTGTGACCAAAAAGATTGTGCGAGGCAGCAAGCAAGTACCTGAAATGGGTTCAGGCGAGCTGGCATGGCCCGTGCAAGGTACTATAACTTCAAGGTTTGGCCCGCGGTGGGGTACTTACCACAGGGGAGTTGACATCGGTGCGCCCCATGGCACCCCGGTGATAGCGGCCGACTCAGGTATGGTAATTTTCGCGGGATGGAACGGAGGTTACGGAAATCTCGTCAAGATAGCTCACGGGAGCAATATGCAGACATGGTATGCCCACCTGTCTGAGTTTGCAGTATCTACAGGGCAAGAAGTCAAGAAGGGCGATGTCATCGGATACGTGGGCAGTACAGGCAGATCTACCGGACCGCACCTGCACTTTGAGGTCCACGTAGACGGTGTCGCCAAAGATCCGTTGAGCTTCTATAAATAGAGAAGCTATACCGAAAATAGAGACGCTATACCGATAGACAATTAGCGTAGAGCAGAATCGCAGTATAGCAGATGATTGGGAGACTGAAGCCATGGCAAGACTTGTAATCCGAGGACGCAACAGACTAAAAGGCAAGGTGAGAATCGGAGGTTCCAAGAACTCGTCGGTTGCCATAATACCGGCAGTGTTGCTTGGGGAAGGCGAGTCTACCCTGGAGAACGTACCTGCTATACGTGATGTGAAAGTGTTTGCCCAGATCCTTAAGGATCTGGGCGCACTTGTTTCCCTCAATGAAAATACAATGACCATTTCCCCAAACGGTTTCACGTCCCATGTCGCCCCCTATGATCTGGTGCGGAAGCTCAGAGCGTCGTATTACCTCATGGGTGTGCTCCTGGCCAAGTTCGGCAAAGCCGAAGTCGGGCTGCCCGGCGGGTGCGACATCGGCCCAAGGCCCATAGACCAGCACCTCAAAGGCTTTAGGGCGTTGGGTGCAGATGTATCCGTAGAGGGCGGGGTCGTGCGCCTCTATGCAAACAAGCTCCAGGGTGCCCCCATCTACCTGGATATCCCCAGCGTGGGAGCTACTATCAACATCATGCTCGCGGCATCCATGGCTGAAGGTACAACCGTTATCGAAAACGCTGCCAAAGAACCTCACGTGGTGGACTTGGCCAACTGCCTCAACTCCATGGGTGCCAGGATCAAAGGGGCGGGCACTGATATCATCAGGATCAAAGGGGTCAAGTCTCTTAAGGGCACATGCCATTCCATCATTCCCGACGACATAGAAGCCGCTACCTATATGATGGCGGCAGTAGCCACCGGTGGCGATGTGGAAGTATCCGGCGTCATAACCAAGCACCTTGAGCCTGTGGTGGCCAAGCTCCGGGAAGCAGGCGCTTCCATTGAGCAAGACGGGGATTTTGTGAGGGTGATCGGGCCTGACCGGCCCAATCCGGTAAATGTCAAGACCATGCCTTACCCGGGCTTCCCCACCGATGCGCAGCAGCCCCTTACTGCAGTGCTCTGCCGGGCACGGGGGGTAAGCATGGTTCATGAATCGGTGTACGAAAACAGGCTGGGCTATGTGAGCGAACTCGTAAAGATGGGTGCCAATATCAAAGTCCAAGGCAGGACTGCAGTGATAGAAGGCACTGACAGGCTTGTAGGCTCGCCTGTAACCGCGACTGATTTGAGGGCCGGCGCCAGCTTGATGGTAGCCGGGTTGTCTGCCGAAGGCACCACAGACATCTACAGGCTTGAGATTATCGAACGGGGCTACGAATCAGTGGTGGAAAAGCTCAAGGGTCTGGGTGCAGATGTTACCCGCGTAGAAGAGTGACCCGATTGAGCGAAGTTAGCACTGGTTTTCGAGTGCAGATGTCACACGCGTAGAAGAGTGACCTGGAAGTTTGGTTTTGGTTGGAAACTGATTTCCACCTGGAAGCAGATTTCTGCATTGACCCTGAGGACCGGAGTTGTGACTTAAGTCAAGACTACCTCAATCGCAAAAGTCTGTCTGGGCAAGTCCCCGCTCGAGTTATGACCCTACTTATCCAATTGTCGCAAAATGGGATTATAATAATTGTAAACCATGTTTACGCACTGTCGTATATAGTTGTGAGCCGGCTCAGCTGGACGAGATATGGGGGTATATTGTGTGCTTATAAGTTTTGGGGGTGACAATTTGGATATTGAGCCTCAAGCGATCCACGGAACCAGTCAAGCAACTAGCAGGCCCGAGCCCAGGCGCCCCAGGGTATGGTCTTACCTTCTGGTGGGACTGATAGGTGCCATCATAGGAGGCCTGCTCACATCGGCGATAGTACCCAGCCTCATAATCGGGCAAATGGAAGGGCTGCAACTCTCTCTACCGTCTTCTACAGGGTTTTGGGGAGGCGAGAGTTCGTCTTCAGGAGGCATTAGGACAACTGATTACACTCCTTCCGAAGATCCCTGGCAAGTGGTGGTAGATGCGGCCGAAAAGGTAAGTCCCGCGGTTGTGGGGATCGTTAACACCAAAGCGATGTATGACATCTTCGGAAGGCAATACGTGAGGGACACGTCTGGCTCAGGGATAATCATCACAAGCGACGGCTATATCGTCACCAATAACCACGTGATATCGGGAGACTCGAGGCAGCTTACAGTGTTCCTTTCAGATGGGCGCACCATGGAGGCGGAAATTGTGGGTGCCGACCCTGCCACTGACCTTGCGGTGATAAAGATCGACGCCACAGGGCTTCCCACTGCTGTGTTTGGCGATTCAGACACCCTTAAACCAGGGCAGCTGGCTATTGCCATCGGCAATCCTTTGGGCATGGAGTTTAACAGGTCGGTTACAGTAGGCGTAATCTCGGGATTGGACAGGGTGCTCAGGATTGGCGACGGGTACATGCGGCTGATTCAGACTGATGCTGTTATCAACCCAGGCAACAGCGGCGGTCCTTTGGTAAATGGCAGCGCCCAGGTAATTGGCATCAACTCGGCCAAGCTCAACGTTGAAGCTGTCGAGGGCATGGGGTTTGCCATCCCCTCAAACCAGGTAAAACGGATAGTCACCGAAATCATGGAAACAGGCAGGGTCCGCAGGGCTTTTGCAGGGCTCAGCCTCATGGACCGCACAGAAGTGAAAATATATAAACCTACTGTGAAGATCGACCGGGGGATTTACGTTTACGATGTGGTGTCGGGAGGACCTGCAGCCAAAGCAGGCATCCGAGCAGGAGATATTATCATTGAATTCGCAGGGCGAACCATAAATGATGTGGGCACATTCGTAGCGCTTATATCCGAAATGTCCCCTGGTGACAGCGTCAATATCAAAGTGCTCAGGGGCGGACAACAACTGGAATTCACCATAACCCTTGTCGAGGCGCCGTCGGATACCAGGTGATAATTGTATCAGGCCGCAGGCCGGTGTATCCCAGGCATTGTTGCGGTGCCGTGAGATACGAGGCGCTGGTTCTACGTGCCAGGTAGTACCATGCGTGTGAGGCGTGTGTACCGACAAACAAGCGGCTGCTTTTTGCAGCCGCCTTATTTCCACTTAAGACTAATCTCCCGCGGCAGCATATTCTGGCTGTTTCGTTCCGGTAGCTAGCCTCGCCTCTTGAAGCCCGCTGCTTCCCCGGGAGCCGGTAGCGCCGGGATGCGTCTGACCAGGCTCGCCCTGCTGCCCGTTGCCTTCCCCGTCTTGGCCCAAGCCTGATTCAACATCCTCCTGATGGCCTTCCGGATGACTTGGCTCGCCATTTGGCCCATCACTTGTTTCTTCATCTGAACCATCTAGTCCAGCTTCACCCGGTCCGCCGGATTCATCAGGCTCGTGAGGCACTAGTCCAGGCAACAGTTGGCTCCAGTCAAAATCCTCCAGGCCGGTTTGGTCTCCCTGCTCTAAGTAGGGCAGTAATTCTTCGATTACCGACTCGTCAATCTGCTCCAGGTCTTCAACCTGCGTAGTTCCACCCGGGCTGCCCGTTGAAGCAGCAGGCGCATCTTTCGGAATAAAGATTGGTACCCTATTGACCTGGGGTTCTTCTTCACGGTTAAGTGCGCCCAGAAGATACTCAAACACGTGGTTGGTCGGGCACACAGACGCAGAAGTCCCCTGCTTGAACAGCTCATAGTGCCAGTCAAAGCAGGTTATGTTTGCCTTGTGGCCCGTCTTGTCGCAGACCTTATCCCAATACAGATTGTCAGGCATCTCCCAACCCCTGATAGGCTCTCCGGACAGGGCGTTGGCCATAAAGCTTGCCCAGATAGGCCCTGCTACAGCCGAGCCCGTGCCGGAAAGGGATTGCTCCCGGTTATCCCAGCCCACGTAGACTGCGCACGCCAGTTTCCTGGTGTACCCCACGAACCACGCTTCCAGCTGGTTGTCCGATGTGCCGCTTTTGCCTGCTACAGGCCTACTTCCAAAGAAGCCTGCCAGCCCTGAGCCTGTGCCGCCGGGGCTGAACACTGAACGCAACACGCTGGTGAGCATGTAAGCCGTATCGGGACGTAGTGCTTGCCTGGTCTCAGCCTGGTTTTCCAGCAGCACTTTGCCGTTGGAATCCACGAGTTTGAGGATGGCTATGGGCTTGGCGTAGGTGCCTTGGGCAGACAAGGCCGCACATGCCGCAGCCATTTCCAGAGGGGTAACCTCAGAAGCTCCCAGGGCCAAGGGTATATTGGCCTCCAGGGGGCTTTCCACCCCCAACCGCCTCGCGTAGTCGATGATGGTTCCCGGGCCTATCACTGACGCCCACTTGGTGGCCACAACGTTGTCTGATATAGCCACCGCCTGCCGGATATCCAAAGGTGCATAGTGATATCCCTGCCAGCCGAAGTCCCTGGGCTTATACACATCGTCTGAAGCTTTTCCGGGAAACTCAACCGGCTCGCACATCTGCGTGTGGTTGATAGGATATCCTGAATCTAACACAGCTGCATAAAGGAAAATCTTGAACGCAGACCCTGGCTGCCGTCTCACCTGGTAAGCCCGGTTGAGCTGGGTTTCGCTGTAGTCCCGCCCGCCTATAAGCGCCTTGATGTGGCCAGTGTAAGGCTCAACTGCAACCAAGGCACCTTGCGGCTGGGTTATGCCGTCTGCATCTTTGCTGCCTTCAGGCATGTAGCGGGCAAACGCCTGCTCGGCAGCGGCCTGCATGTTAAGGTCCAGGGTTGTGTAAATCTCGTAGCCGCCCCGGTAAATCTGAGAACCTACTTCAGGATTCCATTCCCGGATTTGGGCCACCACAAAATCTACGAAATATGCCGCGCTGCTTTGCTTGGGCATCCCCGCAAGCGTGATCTCTGCTTGCTTAGCCTCTTGGGCGGCTGCCTCATCGATCATCCCCTGCTCCACCATGAGATCGAGCACTATGGCTTGCCGCTGTTTTGCGCGGTCCATATCGTGGTACGGCGAATATATCTCAGGCCCCTTGATTATCCCGGCCAGCATGGCCGCCTCAGCCAAATCCAGGTCCCTTGCCGACTTGCCAAAGTAAAGTTTGGACGCAGTCTCCACCCCGTATGTGCCGTGGCCGAGGTAGATGATATTAAGGTACATCTCCAAGATTTCTTCCTTGGTGTAGCGCATCTCAAGCTTGATGGTGTAGATCGCTTCCAAAACCTTGCGCTTTATGGTCCTGTCATGGGTGAGGAACAAGTTCTTAGCAGTCTGCATGGTGATGGTGCTTCCGCCTTCGACTATCTCGCCTGCTCTAAAGTTTCTCAGCAGTGCCCTTAAGATGGAGCTTATGTCAATCCCCTTGTGGGAGAAAAACCGCTTGTCTTCCACTGCCACCACTGCATCCTTAAGGTGCTGAGGGAGCTCGTCGTAGGGCACCACTATGCGGTTTTCGACAAAAAGCGACGAAATCAGGTTCCCGTTTATGTCGTATATCCTCGTTGCCTCAGGTATCGAAGGCTCAGGCAGGGGCAAGAACACGAAAAGCGCGCCTAAGAAGCCCATGAATATGAGAGCCACAACCGCGCAAATCTTAACCATGGTAAGCAGCATGTTCTTAAGGGGAAGGGTTTTGGTCCGGGATGTACGTTCCGGCATATCTTCCGGCCTTGAACCGCTTTGAATGGTACTTGATGAGTTCCGCATGCCCATCCCTCCTGTTCGAAACACCATAGCTTACCAGTGTGACGCCGGAGAGGTCAAGTTGCTCTGCCGGGGCGGTCTACCCTGGCAAGACAACAATCCTGCTCCTGCTAGTTACTCTCGGGCGTTGGATAACACCGGCACAACAGAGATCTTCTTCTTAGGATCAGATCTTCCTAGGATCAGCCGGTGCAACTTCTACGCATAAGTAATGTCCCCAGAAACCGCCGGTGTCAACAAGCCATCCCATGTTTCACCGTGCTGTTGTTTTCTGATATAATTCCCTAGGTGTTTGGCGAGGATATTTGTACTATGTAGCTCGGAGGGGACTTAGGTGAACGTATATTTCACTGAAGAATGGGTCAAGGGTTTCATGATTGGCGTCAAGATCGACAAGGTGGTTTTCACCAAGCGCACCAAGTACCAGCACCTGGCTATTTACGATACACCACAACTTGGCAGGATACTCACTCTCGACAACGTGATCCAGACCACCGAGAAGTATGAGTACCTCTACCACGAAAGCATCGTACATGTGCCTTTGTTCAGCCACCAGAACCCTGAAGACGTGCTGATCATAGGTGGCGGCGACGGGGGAACCCTGAGAGAAGTGCTGAAGCATCCTGAGGTCAAGCGGGCTGTCATGGTAGATATCGACGGCGACGTGGTCGAGGCGTCCAAGCAGTACTTGCCCCTGTGGAACACCGGATTCAGCGATCCCAGGGCTCAAGTGCTTATCCAAGACGGGATCAAGTTCGTGGCTGAGACAGACGAGAAGTTCGACGTGGTGCTGGTGGACTCGACTGATCCTGAAGGGCCTGGCCTGGTGCTGTTTACACCCGAGTTCTATAAGAACATCGCCAAAATCCTCAAGCCAGGCGGCATCATGTGCGCCCAGACCGAAAGCCCCCTTGCCACGCCTGAAATGGTCAGGGAAATTTACCAGAGGATAGCCAAGGTATTCCCCGTGGCCAAGCTGTTCGTAGCCCCCGTTCCGAGTTACCCGGGTTCATTGTGGAGCTTCACATGCGGGTCCTTTGATGCGGACCCCGCGACACCCGTGCGCCAGCCCGGTGATTCATGGAATCTCAAGCACTACTCGCCGGAAATCCATCGCAGCATGTTTGTGCTCAGCCCGAAGATCAAGCAAGACATAGGGATAACGTATTAAGCCATTTCGTTTGGAGGTACAGGGTATTGCTGGAAGGCCATAGCACCGAGTGGATGAGCCCACACAAGCTCCTGTGGTCGTCGTTTGACCAGAACGCACCCTGTGTGATCATGGGAATCCCTCTGGACGAGACTACGTCGTTTAGGCCGGGTACGAGGTTCGGCCCTGCTGCGACGAGGGAAGCGTCAATGGCGCTAGAAGACTTTTCGATATGGCAAAGGCGCACTGTGGCGCCGGAAAACTACTACGACGCAGGCGACTTGGTGCTGCCCATGGGCAACGTGGAGAACGCGCTTGGGGTGATAGAGGTCGCCGCCAGTCAGATCGTCCAAAGCGGCCGGAAGTTCATGGCCATAGGAGGCGAGCACCTTATCACATACCCGTTAGTCAAAGCGGTACTTCAGGCATATCCTGACCTTGTGGTGATACAACTTGACGCTCACGCAGATCTCAAGTCCCGGTTTACCGGGACAGAACTTTCCCACGGTACTGTGATGCGGAGGATCGTTGAGCTTTTGGGGCCGGGAAGGGTATATCAGCTTGGGATACGCTCCGGGACGGAAGCTGAACTCCAGGAGGCCCAAGGGCTTTCCGAGATCCATTTTTTCAATGTGTTAGAACCACTCAAATCGATAATGCCCAGGATAGACGGCCGTCCCATATACCTTACCATTGACATTGACGTGGCAGATCCCGCTTTTGCCCCTGGAACAGGGGTGCCGGAGCCAGGCGGGATTACATCCCAGGAACTACTTAAGGCAGTTGCGTACCTTGCCGGGAGCAACATTGTAGGCGCAGACCTGGTGGAGCTGGCGCCCGCATACGATAACACAGGCCAGACCGGGCTGCTTGCCGCAGCCCTTGTGAGAGAATGTCTCTTGCTGTTGGCTCCTGACGGGAAGTGAGGGCAGCTAAGCTAGCTGCGAAAGGAGATGTGCCCTGATGGATGAGAACTCCAGCGTCATAAGACGAGTGCAAAATGACATAAAAGAAAGAATTGCAAAGGCTATAGATAAGGCAAAGCAAAAAGGAGACATACCTGGGTATGTAGAGGCTGACATCAAAATCCACATGCCTTCCAAGCCCGAACAGGGCGATTTTACCACAAGCGTAGCCATGGCTTTGGCCAGCGAGATGAAGTGCGACGGCCGGTCTGCAGCAGGTGCCATTGTCCGATATCTGTCCCTGGAAGACTCCTGGATTCAGCGGGTAGATATCGCCGGCCCGGGATTCCTCAACTTCTTCCTGAGCACCGGCTGGCTGCAGGAAGCCATGGCGGATATTTGGAAGAAAGGGCCTCTTTACGGCTCTACTAATTATGGGGCAGGCAAAAAGGTGCTGATTGAGTTTGTAAGCGCCAACCCCACAGGCCCGCTCAACGTAGTGAATGCGAGGGCGGCGGCCATCGGGGACTGCCTTGCTGCTTTGCTTGAGGCTTCAGGCTATGAGGTCTCCAGGGAATATTACATAAACGACGCAGGCAGACAGGTGGATTTGCTGGCCGATTCCCTGGAAGCCCGTTACCGGCAACAGCTTGGCCAGGATGTGCCATTGCCTGAGGACGGCTACCGCGGCGATTATCTCATAGACATCGCTAATGAGCTCATCGAGGAAAAAGGCGACAGCCTGCTTAAGCTCGCTGATTCTGAGCGGCACGAATGGTTCAAACGGTACGCTGTCTCCCGCATCGTGGAGGGCCAAAAGCAGACCCTGCTGGACTACGGTTTGGAGTACGACACCTGGTTCTCAGAGAAAAGCCTGCGGGATGAGGGTGCGCCTGAAGCAACCCTCCAAGAGCTGGCTGAGAAGGGGTATATATACGAAAAAGACGGGGCCAAGTGGTTTAGGTCCACAGAGTTCGGCGATGACAAGGACCGGGTGGTGGTCAAGTCAGACGGTGAGATGACCTACCTTGTACCTGATATCGCCTACCATAAGAACAAGTTCGACAGGGGCTTCGACCACCTGATAGACATCCTCGGCCCTGACCATCACGGATACGTTACCAGGCTTAAGGCGGGCGTCGCAGCCCTGGGCTACCCGCCTGAGAAGCTCGAGGTGATTATCGCCCAGACGGTGAGGCTGGTACGGGGTAACGAAGTGGTGAAGATGTCCAAGCGCGGCGGCGAATTTGTCACCATGGACGAACTTCTGGAGGAAGCCGGCAAGGACGCATGCCGCTTCTTTTTCCTGATGAGGGCACCGTCGAGCCACCTCGACTTCGACCTGGATTTGGCGCGTGTGCAATCGAATGAAAACCCTGTGTACTACGTGCAGTACGCCCATGCCAGGATAGCCAGTATTTTCAGGCAAGCCAGGCAGGAAGGGATTGTCCCGGCATTGGGCCCCAATGAAATCGACTTCTCGCTGCTCAGGGAGCCTTGTGAGATCCAGCTCATGAAGCTGCTGGCGGCGTTCCCTGAGGAAGTGTACGAAATCGGCCAGGCCAGGGAACCTAACAGGCTCATCAACTACATGATGAACGTGGCTTCGGCGTTCCATTCGTTCTACACCCAGTGCCGGGTGCTGGGCGAAGACAAGGAATTGAGCGCAGCCAGGCTGTATCTTGCCAGGGTGTGCCAGATAGTGCTGGCGAACGCCCTCAGGATGGCCGGAGTATCTGCACCGGAGGCTATGTAGCAGGGCGGAATGGTATGAACGCCATGTAGAATGCTATGTAGGATGCTACGTAGGATGCTATGTAGTATGCTATGTAGGATGCTATGTAGGATGCTATGTAGGATGCCATACGGGGTACTATGGCTATGTAACGAGATACTATGACTATGTAGGATATTGTGCTGGATACTACGTATGATGGCATATAGAGGCGGATGTGGCGGCATTTGCCGCCACACATTATTTTGCCTACCCGATGTTTTCCCAGCAAGCAGACTCTATCTTCTACTAGTCCTACTAGCCCTGGGTTAACTTTCTGTTAATTCGACACCGGCCTGGTTCAAAATCGGCCAATATGGCACTTGGCAAATCGTCCTCGGAATACCGCCTCTTTTCAGCTTTGGAAGTTCAAAACCGACCAATATGCCTTGGCAAACCGAGACCGGTCTTAAATTGTTCAATTAAGCCCAAGACCTGTACTGAATTTGACCAGGCTTATGGCATCGCTGGTCAATAATTGACCGGTGCGGACTCATGGTCGCCGGCGATGGTCAGAAATCAGCCGGTTACGAGGGTCGGCTGGTTTCAAATTGACCGGTACGTAACCAAACCTGGTTTGAAATTGACCGATTACTAATCCCGAAAACCAGCGCCGGTCTCTGACTGGTCCAGAATTGGCCATATTCGCAACGGCTCTGGTCAAGAACAGCCCAGCTCTCACTCAAACCTGGCTAATAATTGACCGGGCCGGCTTGCTGTCGCCTGGCTTTGGTCAGAAATCCGCCAGTTCCAAGCTGCATCTGGTCTCTAGTTGACCATCTATCGAGTCACTCTGGTCGAGGATTTGCCACTCTGCCTACGTGGAGGCTCATACCGGTTCCGATTTGACCACTTGGAGGCCTGCGGTGGTCATGGATTTGCCACTTCTCTCCGAAACTTGGTTCAGAATTTACCAGTTCTCGCTCCCACAGGCTCAGGCCGGTTCCGAGTTGACCAACCGCAAGTCCAGTATGGTTTAGGACTGACCACTTCCGAACTAAACCTGGCCAAAATCTTACCATCCCCGCCCCTCGCCCAATCCAAACCGGTCTGGAATTATCCAGTCCGAAAGAAGGCCTGGTTCGAAATCAGCCGGTTCCGACGCAAAGCCGGTCACAAACTTGCCACTTCCTCATCCGGGAAACTACCTGCATCAACAGGCCTGTTGTGAACCTGTTGTTACAATTGCGCAGATGCGGCTTAGTGCTCTCTCCGCGCCCTTTCCCAGCCCGGGTGCAGGCCGCCACGATTCCGGATGCGGCCTATTTCCCCGTTCTCAATCTTGGCGCCCTTATTCCGTGGATCTTCATCCTGTACTGGAGCGTCTGCCTGGGTATGCCCAAAATCCTTGCAGCCTGGGATACCGAACCGCCCTGCTTCAAAGCTTCTTCTATGGCAGCCTTCTCATGGTTCTTGAGCTGGTTGCGTATGGAACCCCTGGATATGGTGGCCGAGGCGGTAATCCCCCTTACAGTAGGCGGTATGTGCTGGAGCTCGATGGTGTTGCCCGTCAAAAACGCCAGGCTGCCTTCGATGGCATGCTCAAGTTCTCTCACGTTGCCCGGCCAATCGTACGTCAGGAAGGCTGACATCACCTCAGGGGAGATACTGATATTCCCTTTACCGTGCTTGCGCAGAAAGTGAGAGCACAGAAGCGGGATGTCTTCCTGTCTCTTTCGCAGAGGCGGCAGCCCGATTTCAACCACTGACAGCCGGAAATACAGATCCGCCCGCATAAGCCCTTGCTCCACGGCTTGCCGCGGCGGTATGCTGGTTGATGCGATTATCCTCACGTCCACAGGCCTCTCATTTACGTCGCCTATCCTCCGCACCCGCCTGTCCTGGATTACCCTGAGCAGTTTTGCCTGGAGCCCCAAGGGCATAGAATCGATTTCGTCAAGGTACAGAGTACCGCCCGATGCCAGCTCCAGAAGCCCTGGGCGGTCTTGGGCGCCTGTAAAGCCTCCCTTAGAGGTGCCGAACACCAGTCCCTCCAGCAACCCTTCAGGCAGGGCGGCGCAGTTTTGGGCTACAAAAGGAGCGTCTGCCCTGTCCGATGCTGAATGAATTGCTTGGACCACCAGCTCCTTGCCTGTGCCCGTTTCTCCCCATACAAGCACGTTGGATTGAGTGCGGGCGACTTGGATCACTTGACGCCGGACTTCCCTCATAACCGCCGACTGGCCCACTATGTCGTCTACTGTGAACAATTTCCGGGAAACCTTACCCCGGGTCCTGGGAGTACCGGTGTGCTCTCTGCGTTCCTTGTTGCGGAGCTCCTGGCTGAGGTCGGCAATTCTTTCGGCCATTTCCTTGATGCGGGTGATGTCCGTGGAAAGCTCACAAGCCCCTATGATCTCATCCCCGTGGGTGATAGGGTAAGTGGAGTTGATGGTGGTAATTGTCTTACCCTTGTAGTTGGTGAAAGTCTGTTGCTTGGCTATCTCAGGAATCCCGGTCCTTAACACCCTGAGCAAAGTGCTTGATTCTTGGGTAAGGGACGGGAACACGTCGAGCACATGCTTGCCTAACACCTCTTCGGGCAACAGCCCGTCCAGTTCAGAAGCAGCCTTATTGTAAACCACGGTTACTCCCCGCTCATCCACCACGTGGATGCCTTCGCTTGCCACTTCAAGCACTTTGAGTAGGGCGGTAAGTAAGTCCAGGGTTCATCCTCCTCTCCTGCGTAACTGCCGAGAATTTGGCGCTCCTTAGTGATGCACATGACCAATATTCGGCACTCCTGGGGCATTGTCCTGCCGGATTTCCTGAAATGTTTGGCCTGCCCAAACAATCAAAAATCCAAATTACACTGGGAAAAGCGGAAGTCGCCCTAGCTGCTTGTTTAAGGGATTCCCTTACGGAAACCCTTGGCACGAATCTTGCGTTAGTAAAACATATGGAACATATGGAACGCATGGAACACATGGAACACACATGTAGAAGGTCCATTGAACGTACATGGAAGGCACATGGAAACGAATGGAAAACACACAGAAGGCGCACAGAAGATGCACAGAAGGCACACAGAAGACGCACAGAAGGCACACAGGAGACGCACAGAAGACGTACAGAAGGCACACAGAAGGCACACAGAAGGCGCACAGAAGACGCACAGGAGACATACAGAAGGCGCGAAAAAGCACACACAGAACACACAGAACACACACTCAGGGTTCACGAACGGCTGTCAAAGGCACAAGTAACATCTTGACTAACCAACTTAAGTTGCTTAAGAGCGGAGGTGTCCAAATGGCAAAAGAGTACAAATGGGGATGCCCCTACGGCTGCCACAGGGTTGTGGAACCTGAAGGCGTGCTGCCCCAAGCGGCGTGGAAGATCGACAACTCCCCGGAAATCAGGGAGAACGAAACCCTCATTGACGTGGAGACCCTCAATATAGATGCTGCAAGTTTCAAGCAGATTCTGTCCCAGTGCGACCCAGATGCAGACGAGGCTACCAAAGAACAGCAGGTAGCAGCGAGGATTATGGACATAGTGAGCCAGCGGGGGAAGATGCACAACCCGGTCACCGGGTCAGGCGGGATGCTTTTGGGCAGGATCAAGGAATTCGGGCCCAAGGTCGAAGGCAGAGACGGCGCCAAAGTCGGCGACAGGATTTGCACCTTGGTGTCTTTGTCGCTTACGCCCCTCAACATCACCAAGATCAAAAAAGTGCACCTCGACAAGGACCAGGTAGACGTAGAGGGCACAGCCGTGCTGTTTGAGACCGGCGTGTTTTCGGTGCTGCCTGACGACATGGATGAAAAGCTTGCCCTGGCAGTGCTGGACGTGGCAGGTGCGCCCATCCAGACCGACAGGCTGGTCCAGCCGGGAGACACCGTGTTCATCCTGGGTGCAGGCGGCAAATCGGGGCTTATGTGCGCTAGCGTGGCTGCGAAAAAAGCAGGCCCCATGGGCAAGGTGATAGGGCTTGCCCACAGCGACAGGTCCGCCGCAAGGCTCAAACAACTGGGAGTATGCGATATTGTGCTCCAGGGGGACGCCAGGAATGCTATGGCAATAAGGAAGCTACTGCTGGATGCCAACGACGGCAAGCAGGCGGACGTGACCATAAACTGCGTGAGCATCCCGGGCACCGAAATGGCGTCGATCCTCTGCACCAGAGAAGGCGGAAAGATTTACTTCTTCTCCATGGCCACAAGCTTTACTGCAGCAGCCCTGGGTGCGGAAGGAGTAGGCGCGGATATAGAATTGATCATCGGGAACGGCTATGCAAAAGGCCATGCAGAGTATGCACTGGACCTTGTGAGGAACGATAGCAAACTCAGGAGCATCCTTGAGGAGATGTTTGTTAAATAGCCAGGCGTTTCCCATAGACCCAGGAGATCAGGCCGGGCAGAAGCCTAGAACGGAGCGCCCATACTGGAATCTGCCATGGACCAAGTGGTGGAAAAAGGTGAGATGCGTCGTACCAGGATCAGCGCTCTGGCACAGGCAACTGCCGGCGCCCAAGGAGGTTTTGGCAAATTGCGCCATTGGAAAGACATTCCGTTGTTCAAGGACGTAAGCGAGGCAGAATGGAATGACTGGCGGTGGCAGTGGAGGAACCGCATCGAAGACGTAGACGAACTGGCTGAGGTGGCGGGGCTCGACGAACAGGCGGTAGAAGGGGTAAAGCTCGCCCTGTCCCGGGTGAGGATGGCCATTACCCCGTATTACGCCAGTCTCATCGAATACGGCAACGAATCATGCCCTATAAGGCTCCAGGCGGTGCCCAGGGCATATGAAGCCACAGTGCTCCCTTGGGAGGCATACGACCCTCTGGCCGAAGATGAAGACTCGCCGGTGCCGGGGATAACCCACAGGTACCCTGACAGGGTGTTGTTCTTGGTGACTGAGCAATGCTCCATGTACTGCCGGCACTGCACCAGGCGCAGGGTGGTCGGGGTGACCGACCGGGTGGCATCTACAGACAGGATCAACCAGGGGCTCGAGTACGTAAAGAGCAACAAGCAGATCCGGGACGTGCTCATATCAGGCGGCGACCCGCTCACCCTGTCAGATGACAGGATCGAGTACGTGGTAGCCAAGCTCCGGGAGATTCCCCATGTGGAGATCATAAGGATCGGCTCCAGGACCCCTGTGGTGATGCCCCAGCGCATTACCCCAGAGCTCGCCAGCATGCTGGCAAAATATCACCCGATTTACCTTAATACCCACTTCAACCATCCCAGGGAGATAACCCCTGAAAGCGCCAAGGCGTGCGCAATGCTGGCCGACGCAGGGATCCCGTTGGGCAACCAGACGGTGCTGCTCAGGGGCATAAACAACTGTCCCATGGTGATGAAAGACCTGGTCCACGGCTTGCTCAAAATCCGGGTACGGCCGTATTACATCTACCAGTGCGACCTTACCTGGGGGCTTGAGCATTTTAGGACTACCGTGGCCGAAGGGCTTGAAATCATGGAGTACCTGCGGGGGCATACCTCAGGGCTGGCAGTACCTACCTACGTGATCGACGCGCCAGGCGGCGGCGGAAAGATCCCCATAGGCCCCAACTACCTGGTGTCTTTCGGCAGGAACACAGTGGTGGTCAGGAACTACGAAGGAGTAATGTCCGCTTACCGCGAGCCTGAATATGATCCCAGTGAAAACCGGGACGAACACGGCAGATGCAAACTCTGCGGAGGCGACCACAAAGATGCCGTGGGCGTAGCAGGGCTTCTAGGCGGCAAACAGGTGAGCCTGATACCCCGCGATACAGAACGGATCAAGCGGCGGCGTACCCACAGGGAAGAAGGTTCCGAGGATGGAGGCTGCAAGCAAGAAGAGTAAGAAGGGCGCCATGGTAGAGCACCATGATAGCACGATGATGGTGCGATGATGCGATGATGGCGCCATGATGGCGCCATGATGCCACGGTGATGGTACGATGGCACGGTGATGACACGATGTCACCGAGTGCCAGACGGAGTGCCAGGATGAAGTGTGGCGGATGAGAGGGCACAAGGCGCTTAGCCGGGGGGTGATTAAGACGGCAAAACAGCTTGCAGATGTGGTAGTCCATAGTGGCATAAGGTCTGTGGCAATAGTCGGCACGGCGAAGAACGTAGGCAAAACGGTCACCATGAACTACCTGGTGTCAGAGCTGTCTGCAAGGGGCTTAACTGTGGGCCTGGTATCGTCAGGGCGCGACGGGGAAACTATCGACGCGTTTACAGGCCAGCCCAAGCCGAGCGTGGTTGCGCCCCAGGGTGCGTGGATCGCCACGGCTGAGGGCGTGCTGGGCGATGCGGCCGCAAGTCTCGAAATTGCAGACGTGGTGGGTCATCAGGGGCTGTTTGGCCGTCTTGTGCTTGGCCAGGCAGTAGAACCTGTTGCCCTCGAACTTGTGGGTCCGAGGAGTGCCAGGAAACTTGCCGGCATTGTGGACAGATTGCTCGAGCTGGGTGCAGATATCGTGCTGGTTGACGGGGCGCTTGACCGGATGGCAGCGGCTAGCCCCAAGGTTACCGGCGCCACGATTTTGTCCACTGGGGCGTCGGTCGACACGGATCTGGAGACCATCGCAGGGCAGCTGGGCTTTCTGGTGTGGCTGCTCTCAAGGCCTGAGCATCCTGTAAAGGGTATTGCCTCCCTGGCAAGGCAAGCTATAGACACACACACGGTGTGTTTCATCCACGCCGGCAGGAGCGCCGGCAGGACCGGGAGGCAGGGTCAATATAGTTTGAGGAGCACACACTACTCCACGGTGCTGGGCGTCGAGGACGAGGTCTTAGAGCAGGCAGGCGAAGCGGCGGCAGTTGTAGTGCCCGGTGCGGTAAGCCAGGCGTTCTTGGACAAGGCCCGTTCGTGGGCAAAACACCGGGAGTTTGCAGTTATAGCCGGCGACACCGTGAGCATATTTGCCACCAAGCGGCCAAAAGTAGGCTTGTACGTAACACATCCTCTCCGCCTCCTGGCAGTCACGGTGAACCCTGTCAGCGCCTTGGGCATATCTTACGACCCCAGGGCAATGGTGAGCGCTATCGGCATTGCGTTAAGAGATATAGGCTACCCGCTGCCGGTGTTTGACGTGGTTTCAGGGGAGATGTGCACAGAGGAGATGAGCGCAGACGAGATAAGTGCAGACGAGATGAGTGCAGACGAGATGAGCGCTGAGGAGGTAAGGCATATGGCTATGGGGTAGCGGTTACCTCAGGGTTTTTCCTGCCTCCCAGCACCAGCGATTATCTGGGGTTTGCTCAAATTTGGGCATCTGTAAGGCCCAGGTCTGCCCCTGGACGCAGAGCCAAGGCCCAGGCCAAGCCGTTTTTGCCCGGGATGGAGCGGGACTTGGAACTTGAGTTTGACCGGCTGGAGAGGGTGCTCCGCCTTTGGCGGGAATTTCCCGATGCATGCTCAGAAATGCCGGGGATTTTAGAATCCCTGAAAGACCCTTCCCATGCCATAGAGCTTCTCAGGGACGGGCATGTGCTTTCCCCCGCCGAACTGTTTATCCTCGCTAACCTGTGCGCCTGCGCAAAACGGATACGCCGCTTGCAAGCGCAGACCGGGATCGCCCGGTGGCCTGCTGACACCGTTGTTCCTAGCCTGGAATCTGTGGAAACACTGCTTGCGCCAGGTTCCCAAGGGCAGCCCAGGTTTTATGTAAGCGATGCATATTCCCCTGCCCTGGCTGAGACCAGGAAGCTCCGCAAGCACAAGCAGGAAATGTGGCACAGCGAAATGGCAAAGCAGGCCAAAGCGGTGGAAGCTGTCCTGGGCGTGAGCATCCCCAAGACAGGCGAAATCGCCATACGCAAGGCAGACCACGCCAAGATTCAAAAAGCCAGGTCCATGCGTGAACTTGGGGAAACCAGGCAGACGCTTACCCACGTGTATTTCAAGCTCAAACCAACCAGGACTGCCTCAAACCTCGAAACACAGCTCGCCTTGCTCAAGGCCAGGCAGCGTAAGCAGGAAACTGAAGTGCTCAGGAGACTGTCTCAAGAACTCAAGCCTTATCTCCCACTTATCGAAGCCGCATCTCAAGCCTTGGGTGAACTTGATTTCCTGCTGTCCAAGGCAGAGCTGGCAAGGGCCATCCATGCCACAAGGCCTGAAATAAGCTATCCGGCTGCAGCAAGTGGCTTAAGTACAAGGGAGCGCAGAGATGCGGTTACCCAAGGGGAACCTGGGCATCGCGCGGCGCCCGGCCCCGGTTTGATACTCCAAGATGCCTTTCACCCCATAGTTCTGGGTGAAGTGGAGTCCCGGGGCGGCAAGTACCAGCCCATAAGCATAGAATTGGACTCCACGGTTTCGGTGATCACAGGCCCCAACATGGGAGGCAAGACGGTGGCCCTCGCCACGGTGGGGCTGTGCGTGGCCATGGCCCAGTGGGGGCTTATGGTGCCTTGCAGCCGCATGAAGTTCGGTCTATATGACTTCATCTATTTCCAGCCCCAGGAAGAACAAACCCCGGGACTGTCCAGCTTTGCCGCCCAGATCGTAAGCCTTAAGCAGCCTCTTGCCAGGGCACGTGAACGAGGTCTGATACTCTTGGACGAAGTGGGCAGGGGCACTAACCCTTCACAAGGCCGTGCGCTTTACGCAGCGCTGCTCCAGTACTACTTGGAGAACGACACGGCAGGCTCCACGGTGCTGGCTACCACCCATTACCACGGGCTTGCGGCAGCCTTGGGAGTGCCCCACTGGCAGGTAAGGGGGCTTACTGAAGATGCGCTGGCTTTAAGCCATGGGAGAGGCGGAGCAGGTGCTGGGGGAGGAGCAGGTGCTGGGGGAGGAGCAGGTGCTGAAACAGGGGCAGGCGCTGAAGGTTCGCCGGATGCGGCGGGTGAGGCAGCTGCTGAAGGTGAGCGAGGCGCGGAGGGTCACCCGGCTATGGGAGGTGGCACTGCGGAAAGCCCAGGTGAGGCAGGTGCCGGAGGCCTTGACTGGCTCTACCGCCACATGGACTACACCTTGCAGAAGGTAGGCCCTGATACCCCCGCGCCCCAGGATGCGTTGGTTGTGGCAAAAGCTCTGGGGCTCCAAGATGCGATCATAGACAAAGCCCTCAAGTTTCATGGCACAGGCAGATAAGCACGTACTCATGGGGCACAGGTGCCCCGGGCCCGAGAAAAAGGGCTTCATGGAACAGGCAGATAAGCGCGTACGCGGATGTAGCCGTGGTCTTAAGCAGGCTTTTTCGGTTAACCGGCAAGACATGTAGGCGAAACACGGGTGAGGTGAAACCGGATATGCTCAGACTCAATATAGATGCCAAGACCGTAGACAGGTGCCACGAGATTGCCGATAACATCACATCCAGGGTTATGGAAGAACTCTCATCCCTGAGTACCGTAGCTATCGAAAGGACGGTGGCGAGGTTTGCAGGGGTGGACGGGGTAACCGGCGACGGTGTGCCCCTCCCTAATGTGTTAGTGGATCATCTGGTGCAAAAGGGCAAGATCCACGACGGGGTAGCCATCCATCTTGCCAACGCGTGCTTAGCCCTGGGCAAGACGCCGGTCCAAGTAGCCCAAATGGTAGCCGGCGGCGAAACAGATATTTCAAGCCTTGAATGGCAGGGTACTCAAGAGGTAACTAAGAAAGCCCGGGAGATGGTGCAGGACTGCCTGGACAAGATCAAAGCCAGGCGGGCTGAGCGGGAAGCTTTGCTTGAAGAGCTCCCTGTGACCCAGACACCCTGGCTTTATGTAATATGCGCTACAGGAAACATCCATGAAGACGCGGTCCAAGGGAGGCTGGCAGCATCCCAGGGAGCCGATGTGATAGCCGTAATCCGTTCCACAGGCCAGAGCCTCTTGGATTTTGTGCCCCACGGGCTCACCACCGAAGGGTTCGGGGGTACCTACGCCACCCAGGCTAACTTCAGGCTCATGCGTGAAGCCCTGGACGAAGAATCGCGCAAGCTGGGGCGCTACGTGAGGCTGGTCAACTACTGTTCAGGGCTGTGTATGCCCGAGATCGCCTACATGGGCGCCGTGGAGCGGCTGGATATGATGCTCAATGACGCCATGTACGGCATCTTGTTCAGGGACATCAACATGGAGCGCACTTTCGTGGATCAAAACTTCTCGCGGATGATAAACGCCTATGCCGGGATCATCATAAACACCGGCGAGGACAACTACCTGACGACAGTGGAAGCGTTCGATGCAGGCCCTCAGGTGCTGGCTTCCCAGTTCATGAACTACCATTTTGCGAAAAAAGCCGGCCTTAAAGATGAACAGATAGGTTTGGGCCACGCGTTTGAAATCGACCCGGGTATCCAAGACAGCTTAAGCTACGAGCTGGCCATGGCGCTCCTGGTCCGCCAGCTGTTCCCCGCTTGCCCCATCAAGTATATGCCGCCTACGGTGCACAAAACAGGCGATATTTTCTCTTCCCACGTGCTCGATTCAAGCTTCAACCTGGTGTCAGTGCTCACAGGCCAGACCATCCACCTTGTGGGCATGCTCACTGAAGCCATCCACACGCCCCTCATCCAAGACAGGTACCTTTCAATCAAGTCGGCTGCCTACATGCGGCGGGCTGCCAAGCACCTGGGGCACAATCTCCAGGTCAAACCCGGCGGGTTGCTTGAGACGCGTGCCGCAAGCATCCTGGAGGACACCCTCGAGCTGCTGGAGGAGGTAAACCAAGAAGGGTTGTTTGCGGCGATATCAGAGGGCGTGTTTGCAGGGGTGAAGCGGCAGAGGACAGGTGGCAAGGGCAGAGAAGGCGTGTTCAAGAAGAGCCGGTGGTACTTTAACCCGGTAGAAGCAGCACTCAGGGCCGAGCTGTTGGGCGTATCATAGGGCACGCGCTATCGGGCTAATCCAAGGCCCAAAGCAGGCCCTTACAAGCACAGACCTATACAAGCACAGGCCCATACAAGCACAGACGCTTGTT
>Ga0209608_1000918_pt1 | contig 26380 bp, 21 predicted proteins | sample AD_UKC130_MetaG_FD_184428 | JGI IMG/M metagenome (GOLD analysis project Ga0209608, IMG submission 184428) | Active sludge microbial communities of municipal wastewater-treating anaerobic digesters from Canada - AD_UKC130_MetaG (SPAdes) (version 2) | ecosystem: Engineered > Bioreactor > Anaerobic... | reverse complement strand
TCATGATCGCGACCGGTCGCAGCTGGAACACCGTGCAGCGCATCATGCGCGAGCTTGGCCTCGCGCCCGAATACGTGGTTGCCTCGAACGGCGCCGTGATTTTGCGACGTGATGAGTCGGATGCCACGGGCTACGCGCCGTTCAAGGTCGAAACGTTCGAGCCGGCGGGCGTGCTCACCCTCCTGCGCGAGCACCTGCCAGAGGCGCGCTACATGGTCGAGCAACCAGACGGCGCGCGGTTGTATACCGAAGACATTCCCGAATGGGAGCTGGGTCGCGCCAAGCAGGTGCCCTTCGAGGTCATGCTCGAGGTGCCCGTGAGCCGCGTTGTCGTGGTTTCGCCGAAGCACGACAACGACGACTTCTTGCGGCTGGTCGAGAGCATCGGCCTCAACCAGGTGTCGTACGCCGTGGGGTGGACCGCCTGGCTCGATATTGCGCCGCACGGTGTCAATAAGGGCACGGCGCTCGAGCAGGTGCGCGAGTGGCTGGGCTTCGCCCCGGCCGACGTGCTCGTCATCGGCGACGGACGCAACGACCTCGAAATGTTTGCATGGGCGCGCGAAGCAGGCGGGCGCGCGTTCGCGATGGGGCAGGGACCGCAAGAGGTGCTGGATGCCGCAACCCACATCACGGGCACCGTGCACGAAGGCGGGGCCGCGCGCGTCTTGCGCGACCTGGTTGCGAACGCCTAACGTCGGGCGCTGGCTCGCGCTCTGGCTCGCGCCCGGACTCGCGCAAACAAGACGTTCTTTTTCGCGCAATCACGGTGTTTTCTCGCGATTCGCCGCCGGGCGTGCGCGTCGCGTCGCGTCGTATTGGATACACTCGGCGTACTGGGAGGGTTGTCCGAGCGGCCGATGGACCTGGTCTTGAAAACCAGTGGGCAGAGATGTCCCGTGGGTTCGAATCCCACACCCTCCGCTGAAACACTGTCGTTCGTCGACGGCATTTCTTTGCGCGCCGCCGCGTTTGTGGCCCGCCCGAAAGGACCCGAGTGAGCGACAAGACACCACCATCGCGGCGTCGCCGACACACGGTCGCACGACACGCGAAGTTGAAGTCGCCGCATCCGCTCGCCCAAATCTTGCGCGTCGTCGCCGTGGCGCTCGCCGTCGTGTTGGTGAGCGGGGTCAGCGTTGCCGGATTCGCCGCGTGGGACCTGACCCGGACCTTCGCCGAAGACGCGGTCGAGATACCGCAGGACGCCCCGCTGCCGCCAAATATCGGTGAGATCGAGGGCGGGGTCAACCTGCTGCTCACCGGCACCGACAAGTGCGAGCCCGAGTACGCCGAGTATTTTGGGCCGCGCTGTACCGGGCCGGATGCCGGTGGTGAACTCAACGACGTCACCATGCTGCTGCACATCTCGGAAGAGCCGCGCCGCGTCACGGTGATCAGTTTTCCGCGCGACATGATTGTGCGCATCCCCTCGTGCACCGACGAGAACGGCCGCGTGCACTCGGCGATGTCGGGGCAGATGATCAACACGACGTACTCGTATGGCGGGCTCGCATGCACCGCGCTCACGGTGTCGGAGCTGACCGGCCAGCCGGTGCAGTTCGCGGCATCGATCACGTGGGGTGGGGTGATCGAGATCTCGAACGCGATCGGCGGCGTCCCCGTGTGCATCGTCGGCGGAATTCGTGACCGGTACACCGGGCTTGACCTTGCCGCTGGTGACCACGAGCTCTCTGGCCTGACGGCGCTGCAGTTCTTGCGCACGCGCCACGGCGTCGGTGACGGCGGAGACCTCGGCCGCATCAGCAATCAGCAGCAGTTCATGTCGTCGCTCGCCCGCAAGTTGGTCGGCGACGGTGTGCTCTCAGACCCGGCCACCCTCTACAGCCTCGCGAACGTCGCACTCGAGAGCGTGACCCCGAGCAAGAGCCTCGCAAACCCGGTGCTCATGATGCAGATCGCCCTCGCGGTGAAGAACGTGCCGTTTGAAGAGATCGTGTTTTTGCAGTATCCGACCACGCCCGATCCTGCAGACCCCAACCGGGTGCGTCCGAACACGCAGGCGGCAAGCGTGTTGTTCGACGCGCTCGCCGCAAACGCGCCACTCCAGCTCACCAGCACGACCAGTGCCGGCGCCGGGGTGGTCGTGCAGACACCTGAGCCCGCTCCTGAGGGCGAGCCAGGGGTGGAGCCCGCGCCCGGCTCGACGGAGCCCGCGCCCGGGAGCGACGCTGTGCAGCTGCCGTCGAGCATTTCTGGCACCACGGCGGCTCAGGTCACCTGTTCCAACGGCAACCTGCGCGGAAGCCGGTAGCGCTCGCCGCATCTTCGCCGCATCTTCACCGCGTCTTCGAATGACGGGGCGGATGCGACTGGCACGCGATGTGGTTCGTCGGGTGCTCGCGAACCGGTTATGATAGCTAGGTGCGCCCGCAACGGCGCCTGGAGACGTCGCATAGTTCGGCCTAGTGCACCACCCTGCTAAGGTGGAGTCCCCTCACGGGGACCGAGGGTTCAAATCCCTCCGTCTCCGCAAGAAACCCTGGTTCGCCGGGGTTTTTCTGTTTTTCGGGGGCCTACTGCAGCGCGCTGGCCGAGACCACGAACACCGTGATCGCACCGGTCACGCCGATGGCGCATGTCACGCCGGCAAGCCCGAACAGCAGGGCCGCCCCGGGCATGCGCCCGCGAACGCCGACGTCGGCCAGCATCGCGGTGACCGTGCGAGCCCGGCGGTGGGCGAGGCCCCACACCACCGCCGCGGCGACGAGCCCGGCGGCGCCCACCAGGGCCCACCACTCCGAGCCGAATGCCTCGGGCAACAACCGCATGGAGACGAGCGACAGGAGCGCAAGGGCCAAGGCGGTCCGCCGCCAGGCCAGCTCGGTGCGTTCGGGTTGCAGCCCCGGATCGGGCGCGGTGCCCATCGCCGAAGGTGTGTTGCTCATCGCAGCAGGATTGCGAGCAGCACGAGGAGGCTCGACGCGCTGACTGCGACCGCAACCAGTGGTCCGGTCATCGACGTCGGAAGCGGTTCACCCCCACGGATTGCACGCTCGGTGCGGGCCCAATTGCGCCACGCCAACACGGGCGTCAGAATCCCGACGCCGATCAGGACCAGCGATGCGGCGAGCCGGAGCCCGGTGTGAAGGTCAAGGCCGAGCACCTCGAGCGCAACCCCACCGGCGACCAGCGCAAGCGCGGTGCGCACCCAGGCAAGAAACGTGCGCTCGTTCGCGAGGCTGAAGCGGGCGTCGGGCTCGGTGCCGTGCGAGTACACCGAACGCGGGAACCGCGTCGTGCTCACAGCGGTACCGCTCGCGAGCAGTGAGTGGCCTCGTTCAGACGGTTTTGGCGCTGACATCGGTGGCCTCTTTCTGCAGGATCACCTGCGTATCGAGTGTGCCACCTATCTCATACTTGTGCGCCCCATCAGGGCGGTTCGAAGTGTGCGCAGCACCAGGAGCATCCCAGCGAGTCCAAGGACCGCGCCCAAGAATGGGAACAGTCCCACCTCCGGGGTGAGCGTGGGTCCGCCGCCGGAGACGAGCAGCACCACGGCCGCGATGATGAGCACGGTACCCACCAGCGCGGTCGTGAGCTGCCCGATCAGGGAAGCCACCCAGTTGCGCTCCATTGGGTCGCGGAACATGCGCAGGTTCAGGCCGAACGTGCCGTTCTCAAGCTGCGAACCGATCGTCTCGATGCGCCGGGGCATGCGTCTGAGCTGCTCGCTCATGACCTGCAGCTGCACGCGCGCATCGGCGAAGAGCTCCTTCGGGCTGAACGTGAGGCTGGCGAAGTGAGTGGTGCGCGAGAGCGCCTGCTCGACCATGTCGTAGCCCGGGACGAGGCGGCGCACCGTGCCTTCGAGCGACGCGATTGTGCGGAACACCAAGACGAGCGCCGGGGGCAGCGCGAGCTGGTGGTGTTGCAACACACCCAACACCTCGCCGAAAATGGCTGCGTCGGTCGGGCCGTTATGCACCTTTGTGAGGATCACGCCGATCTCGTGTTGCAGCCCGGCGCGGTCGAGCTCCGAACCGTCGACGGGCGTCCCCGCGACCATGAGCAGGAGATCGGTGAGCGCGATGTCGTCTTCGGCATCCATCGCAGCCATCATCGCGATGAGCGCGCGACGCATGCTCCGCTCGAGGATGCCGACGGAGCCGAAGTCGATGAGCGTGATCTCGCGGTCGGCGCGGAGAATGATGTTTCCCGGATGCAGGTCGGCGTGAAAGATTCCCCGCACCGCGACCTGCTCGAAGAGGGTGTCGACCAGGCTGTCGGCAATCTCGCGCGCGGTCGGGAGCGGCGCGGGCGCCGTGTGCGAAACGACACCGCTCACGCCGGCAAGATCGAACGCCTTCGTTTCGGTGTGCACAGGGGTCGGGGCATCCGCCATCGCTTCGGGCAATCCGCCGTTCAGGTGGGCGAAGGGGGTACCAGTGACGAACTCCTGCACCATCATGCGCTCGGTGCAAAGCGCTGGGTATACGGCGGGCACGTGGATCGTCTTGACGCTCGATTTCGCGAGCGTGTCGCGGAGGAGTTCGGTGTTGGCCAGCTCGATGCGGTAGTCGAGCTCTTCGGCGAGGGAACGCACGAACTCGGCTGCAAGCGCGTTGAGCCCGAACGCGCGGGCCCACGCGGCGCGGCGCTCGGCCTGAGCGGCGAGTCGAACAATGATGTCTGAATCGATCTCGACCGAGGCGCGGGCTTCTGGTCGTTGGACCTTAACGATGACCTCGGTGCCCTCCTGCTCGCCATCGACGGGCAGGAGCCTCGCGGTGTGCACCTGCGCGAGCGAGGCGGTGGCAAGAGGGGCCTCATTGATCCACTCGAACGAGCCGGTAGTCGGGCCGCCAAGCTCGGACTCGATCGCCGCCTTCACGTCGGCCCAGGGCAGTGGCGTCGTCTCCATTTGCAGGGTCGAGAGCGCCTTCACATACTCGGGCGGCAGGATGTCATCGCGCGTCGAGAGCACCTGGCCAATCTTCACGAACGTCACGCCGGCCTCGTTCATTGCACCGACCAGTGCCCCCGGGATGTCTTGCTGTTCGTGGTGGCGGTGGCTGCCGTACAGGCTCAGGCCGTACTTCGAGGCGATCCGGAGCGTCTGCATATACCGGCGCATGCGCTGTCGGCGCTGGAAGAATCCTTTGACAGTGCGAATTGGATGCCACCCCCGACCCGTCGGCCAGAACAACTCAGACAGCATGATCGCGGTGACGGCGATGGCGAATTGCCACCCGAGCGCGAGCGCGATGAAGACCACGCCCAACCCATTCGCGACCTGGAACTGACCGTCGACCATGACGTCGCCGGCCTCCAGCGCGGCGCGCACGATCGGCACGGTCGCCGCGTAGACGACGGCGACGAACAGAATGCCGCGAACCCATCCGACGGCGGTGCCAAGCACGTGTTGAGTGACCCACACCGCACACACCGCAAAGACGGCGCCGAGCACAACCGTAATGAAGACGTCGAACATCAAACCTCCTGGATCGTGCCCTGAACGTATCGTGGCGATGCAGTCACACCCCGCGAAGTCGCGGTGGAATCACCCACGCGTCACCCGTTCTCGTGTGCCTCGCCTCGCCGTGTGAGTGCCGCGCGACTATTCCGCGTGCGTTCGCTGTCGCGCCCCGTGTTTGGGAGGAGCGTCGAGGTCGGGTCCTGCTTTCCACCCGCGGCTGACCGCCGTGACATCGCGGCTGAGCCCGGCTCCGAGGACCATGCCGATCGCGATTGCGATGAGGGATGCAAACGTGCGCATGATTGCGTCGGCTGCGCCTGAAGTGCCGGCTGCCGCCTCGCTGAGCCCGATGAAGCCCATGGCCCCTGGCACGAGCAGCCAATATGCGCAGGTCAGCATGATCGCGGGGGAGGGGGAGCCCTTGAGCTTGCCAGCGAGCGATACCGCCGGAATCACGATGATCGCGCCGACCAGCCCGGAGAGCTCTGCGCCGACCAGCACGTTGCCGAGCAGCTGTGCGGAGTACGCGACCACAAGCGCGTAGAGGATCCAAAGGAACGAGCGGTGCGGTGTCGCCGAAAAGAAGTAGTACCCGATGGCGACGAGCAGGATCCCGACCCAGGGAGCCCACGAGCCAAGCTGCGTAGCGGCGCCGGACGCGGGCGGTGGTTGACCGCCGACTGATATGCCCGCGAAGACGCCGAATGCAAGCAGGCCGAGGCGTGCGATTCCGTAGACGAGTCGACTCGCGCCCGCCATCATTTGACCGGAGGTGAGTTCGACCGCGGCGATCGTGAGGGTGAGCCCGGGAAGGAATGAAACGAGCGAGGGCGCGACCAGACGCAGCACGTCGTCGTGCACCAACGGGCGCACGAGCAAGGAGATCAGGAGGGTGACCGCGAACGCGGTGGCCACGGGCAAAATGAGCGACAACGTGGGCAGCCGGGCACCGACAAAGACGATGACACCCACGATCACGCCCAGGACGACATAGACCGGGAGCGCGGTGAGGGTGGGGTTCAAGACGAGGCCGAAGCCGACTGTGAGCAGCATGTACCCAACGACGCTGAGGAACGGTCCGAAGCGGGGCTCGGCCGTCCTGATCTTCGCGACTCCGGCAATGACCACCTCTGGATCGGTGCGCGCGTCAAACGCGCGGCGTACGAGCTCTTCAACGGCACCCGCCTGATCGAGGCGGAGCGCGTCTTGGGCGGCAGGAAAGAACGCTGTTTGTGAGGGCCCGGCACCGCTGTCTTCGATGAGGACGAGCGTGGGGAGGACAAAAACCCGAAGGTCACTCCGCCCATATCGCGCCGCGAGCCGATACAGGGTCTCTTCGACATCACTTGTGGCCTGTGATGCGGCCAGGAGCGTCGCGCCGATTTGTCCGAGCATTTCGGCAACGCCAGCGGTGGCATCGGGTTCAGTCGGATCAGGGGCCGTTGCGGGTGACTGCAGTGCATCGAGCGCACCGCGTGCGCGACCGATGACGCCGATCCGTTTCGCTCCTCGCCTCTGGCCGAACACTGCGTTTGCTCAGTCGGATTCGCGGGGGATCAGATGAAAGCGCGCTGCAATCGTGATTGCTTCTGCGCGGGTGGCACAGCCGAGCTTGCGATACAGCGATTTCAGGTGCGATTTGATGGTGTTCGGCGAAAGGTGCAGGCTCGTGGCAATCGTCGCCGTTGTCGGGTGCACGAGGATCGCGTGGAGTACACGCGTCTCGCTCTTCGTCAGCTTTGGCCGGGGCTCGACGTCAAGGAATGTGAGCCCGCCGAGCGCCGCCACGAATTCGTCGGCTTCGTCGACTTGCAGCTGTGCCGCGACCGTTTCGACCAGTTGCCTGGGCATGCCTGCGTACAGCCGGCGGCTGTCGGTCGTGATAGCTATCCGAGCGAGCCGCTGCGCTGTGGCGCTGTCGATTGACCCTGAACGCAGCAACTCGAGCCACACGGTGAACAGTTGCAACGTAATGCCGTGGACCGGACCAAGGTTGCCCGCAGCCTCGAGACGCCGAAGGCTCTGCGCGGCAGTGTCGATTCGTGATTCGTTGAGTGCGAGCCGCGCGATTGCGAAGAGCGTCAATGGGCCCGGCTTGGTGTGTGAGTCGGCGAGTCGGCGAGCGGTGGCCACGTCATCGACACCCCACAGCGCGTCAATGGACGCCGCATTGATGATGTCGGATGCGACTGACCCGTGCTGTGGCGGGTGCGCATCGCGCGTCAGCAAGGCCAGCTCGAGCGCCTCTGTCGGTCGGTGTTGGGCCAAGAGCCAGCGCGTGTGGGCGAGAAGCACAAATGGCCAGGTGAGTTGTGTGCTGTTGTACGGTTCAAGAGTTCCGAGGAGCCGTTCGGCGTCTGGAGCCATGCGCTCAACGGCGACAAGGGCGGCGGCGGTCTGCTCGGTCGAGAGGCTGCCCGCGCGGTGAGCCGCACTCGGGACAACGAGCTCGGCGGCCTCGGCAAGCGCGAGTTCTGCGTTCGTGAGTGAGCCGCGGACCGCGTGCGCGAGCGCGATGCGACCGAGCGCGAGCTTCTCGCCATAGGGCTGCTTGGAGAACGCGCCAAGCTGTCGCGACGTCGCGAATTCGAGCAGCGCACGTGAGGAGTCGCCCGCGGCGAGCCGTGTCGAGCCGATCGAGAAGTGGTAATACCAGAGCGGCCCATCGATCCGCTCGCGCGATTCATGCTTGATCTGCGCGACACGATCTTCGAGACGTTGCGCATAAATGAGTGCGGCCGAGACATCACCACTGAACCGAAACGCGACCATCTGGGCGAGGGTCACGAGGTCGAGTTCGTCTGGGTGCATCGAGCGCGCTTCATCGGGTGAGACGAGCGGCTTGAACGGCCGTGTGGTTTGCGCAAGGACGACGGTGAGTGGATGGACCACGCGGAGGGCGGGATAGCGTTTGAGCACGGTACTTGGCAGCAGGCTGACTGCAGATGTCAGGGCTTCCGAGTGGTTGGTATACAGCGGCCAAAGATTTGCCATTGCAACGCGGGCGATCGTGTCGGCTTGTCCGGTTGCGACGGCATGGGCGAGTTCGCGTTCGGCCTGGGCTTCGTCGTTGACGTTCACCACACACTCCAACCCTCGTGTTTGAGCGTATGCACGGCCGTTATTTCTTGCGCGGTCTAAACCAGGGGAACAGTGAGCCAATCACCACGCCCGCGATCAGCACGGCGAGGAACCACCCCCAGGCCGGCATCGTGAACTGGAACACCAAGAAGCGAAGTGTGGCCGGGCCGACATTCGAGAAGACGAACGCGAGCGCGGCGATCGCGATGATGATCGCGATAATCGCTTTGCTGTTATTTGTTGTGCTTTTTGACTCTGACGGCGTCGTGGCCGCTTTTGCTGGATCAGTCATGAGTTCCCCTCGAACTGTGACGTAGGCATCATTGCCCCCTGGTCCATCGCACTGCGAACGGCCCTAAGACGAACTCTATCCACATTGCATTACACAGTGCGACCGGGTGATACCCGGGTGGGATGCGGGTGGGATGGGGGAGGAGCTTCCGGGCGAAATTGGTGTCGCTGGCGACGGAGCATTTCGGACCAGTCATATGGTGACGAGCATGACCCCAGCCGCTCTTGCTCCTCAGAGAATCATCATTCGCAACGTCCGCGTGTTTGATGGCTTGAGCGATCGCACGCAAGACAACGTCGACGTGCTCATCGAAGGCACCCACGTTGTGGCCGTCTCATCTGCTCCCGTCGCGGGTGACGACTCGGACAGCGTCATCGAGATTGACGGCAAGGGGAAGTTCCTGATGCCCGGCTTGAGCGATGCACACGTACACCTGATGGGCAACGCAAACAACATGATGGACTTCCTGCAGGGACCCACCGGCGCGCTCTACGGCAACACCATCGCCGAGGCGAAGCGGATGCTGTTGCGCGGGTTCACCACGGTCCGCGATATGGGCGGCGACACAGCTCCGATCAAGGGTCTCATCGACCGTGGCACCTTCGAAGGACCACGCATCTTCCCGAGCCAGGCGATGATTTCGCAGACTTCTGGGCACGCTGATTTCTCATTCGTCTATGACGTGCCTCTCGAGTTCGGCGGCAAGCCGAGCCGCACTGAAGACATTCACTTCACCCGCATCGCCGACGGCGTGCCGCAGGTGTTGGCCGCCGTACGTGAACAGCTCAAGCACGGCGCGAGTCAGATCAAGCTCACCCTCGGTGGCGGTGCCGCTTCGATGTACGACCCGCTCAACACCTTGCAGTACTCACCCGATGAGATTCGCGCAGCTGTGCAGGCTGCGAACGACTACGGCACCTACGTGGCAACGCACGTCTACACGCCCGCCGGTATTGCCCGGGCGATCGATGCGGGCGTGAGCTCGATCGAGCACGGGCACCTCGCAGACGAGGCCACGATTCAAAAGATCGGCGAGAAGGGGCTCTGGCTCTCGATGCAGCCGTTCGCCGAAGACGACCATCACTACCCGGACCCCTCTCGGGCGGCGAAGAACACCGAGATCTGCCACGGCACCGACCAGGTGTACGGCTGGGCAAAAAAGTACGGCGTCAAAACCGCTTGGGGCACAGATCTCCTGCTCGAGCCGCAGTCCGCACCTCACCAGAGCGCGATGGCTGCACGGCTGAGCGAGTACTACACAAACGTCGAAGCGCTCAAGATGCTGACCTCGGGCAACGCTCAACTGTTCGAAATGGCGGGCGAGCGCAATAGCTATCGGGGCGGCAAGCTCGGCGTGATCGCCGAGGGGGCATGGGCCGACGTGATCCTCGTCGATGGCGACCCGCTCGCCGACTTGTCGGTCCTCGCAGATCCCGAAAGCCGATTCCCCGTGATCATCAAAAACGGTCAGATCATCAAAAACACGCTCTAAGGCATCCATCGTCACGCGCGCCTGCGCGCGAAATCCTGACCGAAAGGGGAAGACGTGACTTCGTCTTCAGATACCTCGGACGCGAGCTTGCACCCGCGGACGGTAGCGCGCGATGCGGCCGCACACGACCCAGGGCCCGCACACGCAGTTGCGCCGGGTGACGTGCTGCTCGAAGCGCGCGACATGGGTGTAGACGCCTCCTGGGGGCACATCTATGGGCCGGTGAACTTCTCGGTGAAGGCCGGCGGAGTCACCGTGCTGGTTGGCTCGGGCGGGCGCGGACGTACCGCGCTTCTGCTCACACTCGCCGGGCGCATGAAACCGACGACCGGTGCGCTCGTCGCCTATCACAGCGCCAATAACCCCCATCAGTTGTTCAAGAAGTCGACAGTCGCATTTATCAATGAGGTCGACAAGATTGAGCAGACGATTCGTGTGAGCGACATCGTGACCGAGCAGATTCGCTGGGCTGCACCGTGGCACAAGTGGGTCGCACCTGCGACAGCCGACGACCTCGAACGCATCTGCCGGCCCGTCTTCGGGGAGTACACCCTCCCGACGATGGACGCGATGGTCGAAGAACTTCCCGAGTTCACCTCCGCACTCTTCCGCATCGCGGTTGCCAATATTCGCAAGCCCGAGCTCCTGGTCGTTGGCGGAATCGACAACCTCACCAGCATCGCGAGTTCGGCACGGTTGCTCGACCGGCTCATTGAGCTTGGCAAAGAGCAGACCGTTATTACCGCCGACGTCAATGGCGTGGAGATGCGAGAGGGGATCCGCGAGCAAATTCAGGTCCCCAACCTCACTGACCGCGAGTTCGCCGTCCTCGAGAAAGAAGCGGGCGCCTGATGATTGCCGCATTCTCTGCCGGAAGTGACATCAAGCGGTACTACCGCGGAAGGATGCCACGGCTCGCCCTCGCGGTGATCATCGTGATGCCCTTGATGTATTGCGCGCTGTATCTCTGGGCGTTCTGGAATCCCTTCGGCGAGGTCAACAAGCTTCCCGTGGCGATCGTCAACCTCGACACCGGAACCACCGTTGACGGGCAGCAGATTGACGCAGGCAAGGAAGTCGTTCAGGGCATTATCGAGTCGAAGCAGCTCGATCTGATCGAGACGACCGAAGCAGACGCGGTCGATGGGCTCGCGCACGGCCGGTTCTACTTCACGATCACCCTGCCGGAAGACTTCAGTGATGCAGTGGCATCGGCGGCAACGAACAACCCTCGTTCGGCCCAACTGTTGTTCACATACAACGACACGAACAACTACCTCGCGACGGTCATCGGGCAGGATGCCGCAGAGCAGGTGATCAACCTGGTCAGCGCGCAGGTGGGCGAGCAGACGTTCGAGGCGGTGCTCGGAGTAGCGAAGGGGACGGTCCCAAAGCTCAAACAAGCTGCGGCGCAGGTCGATGAGCTGAACGCCGGTATGCAGACCGCAAACGAAGGCGCGCAGCAGCTCGCCACCAACCTCGTGACCGCAAAAGACGGTTCAGCAACGCTCGCGGGGGCGCTGGACGAGCTAGACAACGTCGTCGACAACGCGATCACGCATGCCGATGGCATTGTCAATAGCTCGGGTCTCACCGGCACGGAGCTGCGCCAGGTTGTGCAGCGCATCACAGCGAACACCAATCAGGCTGCGGCGGCGCTCGGCAAGGTCGCGGCAACGCGCGACGATGCCATCAACCGTTTGAACGCGATCATCGACGAACTGGCCGCCGGCGATGAGATCCAACAAGACATCGCGGTTCGTCTTGCCGAGGTGCGCGACTTCATCCAGAACAACTGGCTCTCGCAAGATCTGACGAGCACGTTCGATGCCATCCAGCAAGACGTCAACATCGTGGCATCCGAGCTTGATAATCCCAACAGTCGTGTCAGCGTCATCCTGCGTTCTGTCGAAAGCGGTGGCGTTCAGCGAGAGCTTGGAAAGGTTCGTTCCGCCGCGGCCGAACTGCGTGGTGGCGCCGACCAGCTGAGTTCAGGTCTGGTTCAGCTCAGCGCCGGGGCGAACGAGTTGGCAGAGGGGACACCGCAGCTGGCTGCCGGTACCGCGCAGCTCAACGACGCCGTGCAAATGGGCATCGGGCTTGTGCCCTCATGGGATGACAAGCAGCAGAGCAACTTCCTCAAGGCGATCTCTGACCCGGTTGAACTGCAACAGGTCACGCACAACGAGGCGAAGACCTTCGCCTACGGGTTCGCGCCGTTCTTCATGGGTCTTGGACTGTTCGTCGGCACCCTGATCGCATGGATGCTGCTGACACCGCTGCAGCCGCGACCGCTTGCGCAGGGCCTCGGGTCCTTCCGCGTGGTGCTCGCGTCATACTCGCCGACGTTGGTCATCGGCGTCCTCCAGGCAGTCATCCTCTACCTGGTTGTGCGGTACGGGCTTGGGCTGGTCCCGGTCTATGAAATCGGAACGCTGCTGTTCATGCTGCTGATGGTCGCGATGTTCCTCGCGCTGATTCAAATGTTCAACGCGCTCTTCGGGGCCGCGGTCGGACGAGTCGTGACGCTCGTGTTCCTCATGATCATGCTGACCTCCGCCGGCGGTATCTACCCCGTTCCGGTCACGTCGGTGCCATTCCAGTACATCCACTGGATCGACCCGATGACCTTCACGGTGACCGGGCTCCGACAGCTCATTCTGGGCGGTGTTGACTCGCGGCTGTGGTCCTCCATCGCCGTGATCGTCGGACTCACCATTGCGTTCCTCGCGGTGTCGACATGGGCCGCACATCGGAACCGCCAGTACAACATGGACCGCCTCTACCCGCCGGTGGTGGTGTAGGCATCGCAACCACCTTGATTCCCGTCAACCCCCCCCAACTCACAACATTCACGTTCAGGTCCACACACTCAGGAGCTCAAATGAGTATCAACACAAGTAAGGCCCGTCAGTCAACGAACGTCGACGACACCCTCAGCATCAACCCGGTCTTCGTGCGACCCGGTGAAGCGACGGACTTCAACAAGTTCAAGTTGCCTGCCGGCCCGAGCCTGCCCGAGACGGCGTACCAAATCGTTCATGACGAGGCCATCCTCGACGGCAACTCGCGTCTCAACCTGGCGACGTTCGTGACGACCTGGATGGATGACGAGGCGAAGAAGCTGTACGCCGAGTCTGCTGACAAGAACATGATCGACAAGGACGAGTACCCGGCCACCGCCGCGATCGAGGATCGTTGCTGGCGGATGCTCGCCGACCTGTGGAACGTGCCGGATACCAAGGACACCATCGGCACCTCGACGATCGGGTCGTCCGAGGCGTGCATGCTCGGTGGACTCGCACTCAAGCGACTCTGGCAGCACAAGCGCCAGGCCGAGGGCAAGTCAACCGAGAAGCCGAACCTGATCATGTCGGCGGCCGTCCAGGTCGTGTGGGAGAAGTTCTGCAACTACTGGGACATTGAACCCCGTTTCGTCCCCGTGACGCCCGATCACATGGTGCTCGATGGATTTGAGCTCGAGAAGTATGTCGACGAGAACACCATCGGTGTGGTCGCAATTCTCGGACAGACCTTCACGGGCGCATACGAGCCAGTCAAAGAAATCGCCAAGAAGCTCGACGAGATTCAGGCGAGCACGGGCTTCGACATCAAGATCCACGTCGATGGCGCATCTGGCGCCATGGTTGCGCCCTTCTGCCAGCCGGACCTTGAGTGGGACTTCCGCGTAGAGCGGGTCAACTCGATCAGCACCTCGGGCCACAAGTACGGCCTGGTCTACCCCGGCGTCGGCTGGGTCGTCTGGCGCAACACGAAGGTCATGCCCGAAAGCATGATCTTCCACGTCAGCTACCTGGGCGGCGACATGCCCACCCTCGCGCTGAACTTCTCACGCCCGGGCGCGCAGGTGCTCATGCAGTATTACCAGTTCCTGCGCCTCGGTTTCGAGGGCTACCGCGAGGTACAGCAGAACTCGATCGACGTGGCGACATACCTCTCGTCCGAGATTGAGAAGATCGGCCCGTTCAAGCTCATCAGCCGCGGCGACACGATCCCCGTGTTCGCGTGGATCCTCAAGGACGGCGAGACCAAGAACTGGAGTCTCTACGACCTGGCTGACCGCCTGCGCATGAAGGGCTGGCAGGTTCCGGCCTACCCGATGGCCGACGACCTGTCGGACATGACGCTCCAGCGCGTCGTTGTGAAAGTTGGCCTGAGCCGTGACCTCGCGACAGCGCTGCTGGCAGACATCAAGGGTGAGACGCAGTTCCTTGAGTCGTTGCAGTCACCGCTGCCGCGCGAAGCTGCGGCTTCGCACTTCCACCACTAGCAAGAGCCGGTGCGGGGCGGACGCTGCTGGGCGTCCGTCCCGCACCGTACTGCTCTCGGTGGCGGAATACAGAGATATGAACGGATGAACATGACTTCGGGAACGATAGCCGCGGAACGACCCTTGAGGGCGTTCCTTGTCCCCACAGCCACGAAGCAGGGCTGGGGTTTCATGATCGGCTCGACGTTCTTTGCGCTCGGCTCTGCCCCCGGGCTCAGTGAGCTCATGGGCTCGAACCTCTCCAACCTGCTCTTCTTTATTGGTGCCTGGTTCTTCACCGGCGCGGGTCTCATCCAGCTCTTCTTGAGCGGCGCGATCTCCACCCCCGTTTCGTACGCCCCCGGACGGATGGTGCGCGCCGAGTGGCTGACTGCCGCTACGCAAGCATTTGGCACGCTCATGTTCAACGTGAGCACCACCTCGGCGCTCTATGCGCGCACAGCTGCAACCGAAGACCGCTGGGTGTGGAGCCCGGACGCCGGCGGTTCGGTCGCCTTCCTCATCAGCGGATTCTTCGCGTTCGTCGCGTACGCGCACGTATCGCGGGCCATCAATCTTGGCGATAAAGCCTGGTGGTCTGTACTCGTGAACTTCATCGGCTGCGTGGCGTTCGGCATCTCGGCGATCGGGGCATATGTCGTTCCCAACGGTGATTCATTGAACTCCTCGCTCGCCAACAACGGTACGTTTATTGGCGCCGTCTGCTTCTTCCTGGCCTCGTTGATCGTGTTGCCGCAGTGGGATCGTGCACACGGCGCCACCGCGGCAAAGCGCGGTTCGGCCAAGACCAAATGAGCTCGGCGCCACAGCTGCCACCGAGGAAAGAGACAACCGTGTCGAATCAGAATCAGCCCGACACCATCGGACCCGAAACGTCGGGCACGCAGACCGCCGTCACAGCGCCCGGCGCGGATCATGCAAGACACCACATCCCGGTGCGGGAGCGTGATCACGAATCGATCGCGCTGATCGTTGCGGTCGCGGCATTTGTTGTGGGCGGGTTGGTCGCGCTGATCGTGTTCTGGGGTCGAGAGTTGCCGATCGACGGTCGGCAATCGCTCGGCGACTTCACCGCGCTGCTGGGTGCCATCGCGGCTACCGTGGGGTTCGGCGTGTCGCGGTTCATGTCGCAGCGGGGAGCGGTGAAGCAGACGACGCTCAGAGGCATGCACTGGTTCGATCTTGTTGCGCTCGCTCTGGCGCACGGCCTCATCGCGCTCCTTGCCTGGATCGGTCTGGCGACCGTCATGGCCTACAGTTTCGATGGCGCGACGGTCTTTGGCACACCGGCCACCATTCTTGCGGCGAGTGCGACGGCGCTGAGCGCATACGTCGCGTATCTCAGCGGTGCGAATCTTTCGCCGCGGCAATTGTCGATGGTGCTCGCAATGTTCCTGGCGGTCGGCATCATCGCGGCAATGCTGAGCTCGGCTGATCCGTTGTGGTGGCAACTCAACCTCTCGGCGCTCGGCATCACGCACGACATCTCGTCGTTCGCCTTCAACGTCACCATCATCCTTTCGGGTGTCATCGTGACGACGATCGCGCGACTTGGCACTGCCAGCCTCCCGGTCGCGACACCGCTGGATCGCCGGCACCGGGCGATCGTGCGGGTCCTGTTTGTGTTGCTTGGCATCCTGCTCGCGTGCGTCGGGGTGTTCCCCGTCGATCAGTTCCTGCTCATTCACAACACCGTGGCGACGGGCATGACGGTCGCGTTCGCCGCGCTCGTCATCGGGCTCCCTCGCCTGGTGCCGAGCATGCCGCGGCTCTTTGTCTGGCTGGGCTTCGCATTCCTCGGAGTGATTGCCCTCGTCGCGATCCTCTTTGCGGTCGGTATCTATAACCTCACGGCCGTCGAACTTATCGCCGCGCTGCTGATCTTCGCCTGGATCATCCTCTTCCTCCGAAACGTACAGACCATCAGGGTGGGTCACGAAACCGAAGCCGCAACGGAAGCTCAAGCCGAAGCCGCGAGCTGATTCGGGCGTTGGCCCGGGAGAGAAATGGCAAGCATCCTTTTTGTTATTCCTGCGCTCGCGGTGTTGGCGCCGCTCATCGCGCGGGGCCTTTCGCGGTGGGTACGCATTCCCATCGTCGTTTTTGAACTGCTGCTGGGCATCGTCGTCGGACCGAGCCTGCTCGGGTGGGCCGAACCGTCAGAGTTCACATCGACGCTCGCTGATCTCGGCCTGGCGATGCTCTTCTTTCTGGCGGGGAACGAGATCCAAGTGCAAGCGTTGCGTGGGCGCGGCGGTCGGCGAGCGGCATCCGGTTGGCTGATCAGTCTGCTCGTCGGGTTCGGAATCGGATGGATCGTCGCGCCTGGCGAAACTGCCGTGATCATCGCGATCGCCCTTTCGTCGACGGCGCTGGGCACAATCATGCCGATCCTCCGGGATGCCGGCGAAATGCACACGCCGTTCGGCGCCTCGATCAGTGCAGTCGGGGCTATCGGCGAGTTTGGGCCGTTGCTGGCAATCTCAATCTTCCTGGGCACGCGGGATCTCGGGCTTGCCACCGCGGTCGTCGCCCTGTTCATCGTCATCGCGGCCATCGCGATCTGGTTGTCGATTCGGCTCCCCCAGGGGGCGATGCATAGGTTCGTTAGTTCGACGCTGCACAGCTCGGGCCAGTTCGGTGTTCGTGTGGTCTTCATGATTCTCACGGCGCTGCTCGCGCTGAGCATCTTCCTCGGTCTCGACATGCTGCTGGGCGCGTTCGTTGCCGGGGTCGTCTGGCGCCTGATGATGCGCGACGCAGACGAGACCGATCAGCAAGCCGTAGAAAGCAAGCTTGAGGGCATCGCGTTCGGGTTTCTCGTGCCCGTCTTCTTCGTCTTCACCGGCGTGACGTTCGATCTGCACTCCTTGCTCGCGGACCCCGTGCTGTTCGCGTTTGTGCCGGCCGTGCTCGTCGTGCTCCTGCTTGTTCGAGGCATCCCGTCGACGCTCGCGGCGCCGCCGGGTGCCAGCTGGCGCGACCGCACTGCCGTGGGGCTGCTCGGCGCGACCGGGTTGCCGATCATCGTCGCCGTCACGGCAATCGGCGTCGAGGAGGGGATCCTCGCGTCGGCGGCGCAGGCGGTACTGGTGGGCGCGGGCATGCTTTCGGTGCTGATTTTGCCGCTCACGGCCATGGCAGTCCGGAACAGGGCGGCTGCGGCATCCGCTCTGCGTTCTGCTGTCAAGGAGGACGCATGACCCGCCGCGCCTCACAACGAGGGTTGGGGATGACTCGATGGCCGTAGAGATGTTGCTCCCGATCGTCGCCGGCATTCTTGTGATTGTGTTTGCGAACCTCTTGTCGCGCAGGATTGGCGTGGCGGGGCCGTTGGTGCTGGTCGCGATCGGTCTGGTTGGCAGCCTGATCCCGGCGATGTCGGGGTTGACGGTGCCTCCCAACCTGATCTTGATCGGGGTCTTGCCGCCGCTGCTCTATTCGGCGGCGGTGTCGGCGCCCGCAATCGAGTTTCGGCGCGACCTGCGGGCGATCGGTGGGCTCTCGGTGCTGCTCGTCATCGTCAGTTCGCTGGTGCTGGGGCTCGTGTTTTTCTGGATGATGCCCGACCTCGGGTTTCCGTTCGCGGTCGCGCTGGGCGCGATCCTGAGCCCGACCGATGCGGTTGCCACCTCGATCGTGCGAGCCCTTGGCATGCCGAACCGCGTGGTCACGGTGCTTGAGGGCGAGAGCCTGCTCAACGATGCATCGGCACTCGTGCTGCTGCGCACCGCAATCGTGGCGGCCGCATCCAGCTTCTCGCTGATCGCCGCAATCGGCTCGTTTGCGTGGTCGGTACTCGTCGCGGTGGTGCTGGGCGCGGTCGTTGGGTATGTCGCACTGAAGCTTCGGACCATGACCAAGAGCCCCGTCGGCAACACGGCGATCGGTCTCACGATTCCGTACCTCGCGTACCTCCCCACCGACGCCCTCGGCGGCTCCGGCCTCGTCGCGGCGGTCGTCGCCGGCGTCGTGTGCGGGCAGGGCGCTTTGCGATGGTTGACCCCCGAACAGCGCGCGTCAGACAAGCTCAATTGGGCGACCATCGAGTTCTTGCTCGAGGGCGGGATCTTCTTGCTCATGGGACTCCAGCTTTCGGGAATCGTCAGAGACAATATCGCCAGCAACGAGGGCATCTTCAAAGCCATCGTCGTGGCGGCGGTGGCGTTCGTCGTCATCATCCTCGTTCGTGCGCTCTACGTGATGCCGACGCTGAGCATCCACACCGTGCGGCTGAAGCGTCGTGTGAAGGGCAAGCTCGATGCCGACACCAAACGCACCCCCGATCAGCTCGGGCGCATGCGCGCAGACATCGACTACTTCGACGCGTCGCCCCTGACGTGGAAGCACAACACCATCATCGTGTGGGCGGGCATGCGCGGCGCCGTCACGCTGGCGGCGGCCCAGACGTTGCCCGAGAACACTCCCGAGCGCAGCCTGCTCATCTTTGTCGCGTTCCTCGTGGCCGCGGGCAGCTTGATGATCCAGGGGCTCACCCTGCCGCTCCTTGCGCGCATCTTGAAGCTTGGCACTCAGGCCGAGGACGGCCCCCCGCGTGCCGAAATTCGTGAGATTGACGAGCAACTTCGGGATGCCGCACTCGAAGCGATCGCGAACGACGCGGTCCGCCGGCCCGATCACACGCGCTACGCCGACGAGGTCCTCGCGCTCCCACGCTCGTGGTTTATCGGCTCATCCCGGCTGAGCGACAGTGACAGTGACGGCGACGGCGACCGCGCCTCGGCGGCCGAGGCGCTGAGTCTCGAGCTCGCATTCATCGGCGTGATGCGCACGCGTCTACACGAGCTCGGGCGATCGGGATGGCACACCACGACCGCGCTACGGTACGTCCTCGACGAGCTCGACGCGTACGAGATCGCCGTGAAGCTTCACCTTGAGAGCGAGAAGTAGGCATGCAACCCGAATCATTCCCCCTCATCGGGGTAGCGCTCGCGGTCGCATCCGCGTTGGTGCTTGCCATCGGCAACATCTTGCAGGGTCGAGGCGTGCGCACGATGACCGCGGGCGTCGTGCACGGCGGCGTCATTTCGCAGTTCATGCACCTCGTCCGCAACCGGTTCTGGATGCTGGGCGCGCTCCTCCTCCTGCTCTCGATCCTGTTCCAGCTCGCAAGCCTCACCTTCGCGCCGCTCATGGTGGTGCAACCGATCGGTGTGACAGCGCTGGTCTTCACGGTGTTGCTCACGTCGATCGCCGCGAAGAAGCGACCATCTGCCGCGGTAGTGCGCGCGATCACGATCTGTGTCATCGGCGTTGCAGGGTTCGTCACCGTGGCGGCGCTCGTGAGCACGCAGCAGGCGATCACAGACGGACAACTCGTGGCGGTGCTTGTGGTGTTGGGGGCAGTGCTTTTGCTGACAGCGGCCGCGCTCGTGTTCCGCAGGCGCCGGTCGATGCCCGCGATTGTTTGGGTGGTGCTTGGCGGTGTCTATTCGGCATTTGTCGTGACGCTCGGCAAGACCGTCATCATGCGCGTTCAGGCGATCCTGAAGGCGCAATCGTTCTCGTTCGATGTAACGAATTTGCTGACGCTCGGATGCCTCCTCGGCATCTGTATCGCGGGTGGCCTGTCGATCTACTTTGTGCAGCGCGCGCACGCGACAAACGGCGCCGAAGTTGTCGTCGCGGGCCTCACGGTCATCGATCCGGCGGTCGCGGTTGTCTTCGGCATCACGATCCTCGGCGAGGCAAACTCGGCGCCTCCAATCGCGATCATCGCTTTCGTGGTCGCGGGTGCGGTGGCCGTCAGCGGCGTGTTCGCGCTCTCGCGTGCGGATGCCGCGCCGCGCGGCGCGTAGGAATCGCTCGAGCGTCTGCGGCTCCCGGTAGGGTCGGTCTGCGCGGATGCACCGTACGTTGCGGCCAGCGATGAGCAGTGCGCGAAACGAAGAAGGAGCGACCGACAGGTGAAGAGCGCACGCGTGTTGCGGGGAGCCGTTGTTGCGCTCGCCATGGCGGTGATTCTCACCGGATGTGTGACCGAGCCGCTCGTTGTCGGCGATGGGCTGCGGTCCCCAGCGCCGCTACAGGCATCCGCATCTCCTGACGCGTCGCGCCCATCTGCCACCCGTGCCCCGAAAGGTCCAACGCCCAAGCCGCTCCCATCGTCACCAGTCTCGGTGCCGCCCCCGGCGACTCCCGGCCAACCCAGCACGTTCGTGCGGGTCATCGACGGTGACACGATCGAGACCGGGGCAGGAAAGGTGCGCATTATTGGCATCGACACACCTGAGCGCAATGCGTGCGGGTATGACGAGGCATCCATGGAAATTGGTCGCCTCGTCGCCGGCGGCGCCCCAATCGTCCTCGAGCTCCCGGCCGGCCAGAACGACGTCGACCGCTACGGTCGCCTGCTGAGATTCGTGACCACGGGTGCGGGCGTCGACATTGGCCTCTGGCAGTTAGAGGCGGGGCATGCGGTCGCGCGCTTCGACTCGAGCGACGGCTACCCGGCGCACCCGAGAGAAGCTGCCTACCGAGCCGCCCAGGTCGCCACGCTCGGGGCGAATGGCGAGGTCGTCACCTCCGCGTGCGGGGGCGGGGCGTACGCGCAACCGCCCGCCGACCCGCAGGCCGGCGAGCGCTGGTGGCAGCAGTATTCGTCGTGTGCCTCGCTCAAGCGCAGCGGGCTGGGGCATCCGACCGGCCCTTTTTCACGCAGTGATCCGGCGCAGGCCGAGATCTATGAGTGGTTCGCGTATGGCACAGGAAACCGCGGCGATGGCGATAACGACGGCCTCGCCTGCGAGGGTGGTTAGGGAACGACGACCGCGCGGCCGAGAATCGTGCCGGCCTTCAGGCGCTCGTACGCCTCGGGTGCTTGCTCGATCGTGAAGCGCTCGTTGTGCACCTTGATCTTGCCGGTGCGCGCGAGGTCAAACACCTCCATGAGCTCCGAGCGTGAACCCCAGTAGGGTGTGCGCACCGAGGCGCCATAGGGGATCGAGAAGAACCCTGCGGGCAGGATGCCGCCACCAATGCCGACGATGTGGATGATGCCGTCGCGGGCAATCGACTGGCGGGCAATCTCGACGGTGGCGGGGATGCCGACAAAGTCGAAGACTGCCTCGGCGCCGTCACCGTGCGTGAGCTGACGGATGAACTGTGGTGCGTCAGGACCCGAGGGCGCGACGTGGTGGGCGCCGACTTCGGTTGCGAGGCGCAGCTTGTCTTTGTCGATGTCGAGGGCAATGATCGTCGCACCGGTGAGGGCGCGGAGCAGCTGGATGCCCATGTGGCCGAGCCCGCCCGCGCCGATGACGACCGCCGTTGACCCGGGGGTCAGCACCGACATTGCGGCCTTGATCGCGTGGTACGGAGTGAGCCCGGCGTCGGTGAGCGCCACGGCATCGACCGGGTCGAGGTCACCGAGCGGCACCAGGTGGCGCACATCGTCGATGATCATGTATTCGGCGAGGGCCCCCTGTGCGCCGAGGCCGGGAGGGTGGATGCCGAGCTCTGCGGCACGGTTGCAGTAGTTCTCTTTGCCCTGCGCGCACGCGTGGCAGAGCCCGCAGCCCCACGGGCCGTAGACGGCGACCGAGTCGCCGAGCTCGACACCGGACACACCGGCGCCGAGGGCATCGACAACGCCCGCGCCCTCGTGACCGAGGGTCATCGGGAGGGGGAAGTTGTAGCGCTCGGCCGGGAGGTTCATCACGAACTCATCAGAGTGGCAGAGCCCCGCGGCCGTCACCCGCAGCCGAATCTGGCCGGGCCCGGGTTCGGGCTTGTCAATGGTCACAACCTCGGGGTGGGCCCCGATCACTCGATACTGGACTGCGCGCATGGCTTGATCCTAGGGGCTGACGGTCGCCAAAAACAGAATATGGCGCCGACGAGATTGTGCGGAAATTCCCGCTCTCGTCGACGCCATATGCGTTCGAAACTCGGTGCAGATTAGTGCAGGGTCTCAGAGATTCCCGTCACAACCGTCTTCGGACGGAGGTACATCTGGATGCCCTCTGCGCCGCTTTCAGCACCCATACCGCTCAGCCCGACACCGGAGAACGGCACGGCGGCGTTTGCGATCGCGAAGGTGTTCACGCCGACCATGCCGACGCGAAGACGCTCGCTCAACAGCTGCGCCCGGCTCACGTCGTCGGTGAAGACGTAGCCAGCAAGACCGAACTGCGTGTTGTTCGCGAGCTCGACCGCCTCGTTCAGGTCGTCGTAGGCCACGAGCAGGGCGACCGGCCCGAACGGCTCTTCCTGCAAGACGCGGGCATCGGCCGGGATGTCACGCAGCACGGTGGGCGCGTAGAAGTGGCCACCCAGCTTTTCGCGCAGCGACACCCCGCCGGTGGTCGCGACGGCGCCGCGCGAGACGGCGTCCTCAACCAGCGCGGCGAAATCGTCGTGCCGGCGTGCGCTGCACAGCGGGCCGACCTCGCTTGCGCCGTCCATGCCGTCGCCGAGCGCAAGCGCTGCGCTCGCGCGGGTGAACTCGGCCTCGAACTCGTCGAGGATCGAGCGGGCAACGAGGAAGCGGGTCGGGGCAACGCAGACCTGACCGGCGTTGCGGTACTTCGTGCGCACTGCCAGGGCCGCGACAGCCTTCACGTCGACGTCATCGCACACGATGACGGGAGCGTGGCCGCCGAGCTCGAACGACACGGCAGCCATGTGCTTCGAAGCCAGGCTCATCAGGATCTGACCGACGCGTACCGAGCCGGTCATCGAGACCTTGCGGATGATGGGCGAGTCGAGCAGCGTTGCGCTCACGAACGCGGGGTCACCGGTGACGGCGGCAATTGCGCCCGCGGGGACACCGGCATCCGCCACTGCACGAACCATCGCGAGGCACGCCGACGGCGCCTCTTCGGCGGGCTTGAGGATGATCGGGCAACCGGCAGCGAGTGCGGGCGCGAGCTTGCGCGCAGCGAGCATGACGGGGAAGTTCCACGGGGTGAATGCGGCAACCGGCCCGATCGCTTCGTGCCGGACTTCGGCGCGCACGCTCCCGAGCGGCCCTTCGACCGTGCGGCCGTAGATGCGGCGTGCCTCGTCGGCGTACCAGTCAAACTGCTCAGCTGCAGAGTTCACTTCGCCGCGGGCCTCAGGCAGCGTCTTGCCCTGCTCTTCGGTGAGCAGAAGTGCAATCTCGTCGAGGCGCTCACGAATGTTGTTCGCCGCGCGGCGCAGGATCGCCGAGCGCTGCCACGAGTTCGTCTCGCTCCAGCTACCGCGCACACGCTCGGCGGCGGCCAGTGCCTCGGCCAGGTCGTCAGCGGTGGCCTTCGGGACAGTGGCGACCACGGCGCGGTTTGCCGGGTTTTCGACATCGACGGTGCCACCGTCAGACGCGTTTCGCCAGATGCCGTCGATGAGCATCATTTCGCTACGTGGTGATTCCATGTCTTTTTGCCTTCTCTGGATAATTCCAAAGAGCGCCCGATGAATGAAAATCCGGGCGCTCTTTGTCGTCAGCTGACGAGTGGATCCTGAACGATACTTTATGCCGAAAGGACGAGTGCCAGCTCTTCGCGGGCCAGATCGTATTCGCGCTTCAGGCGATCTACGAGCTCCTGCGTGGTCACCTTGCCGGTGATCGTTGCGATGCCCTGGCCGGAACCCCAGATGTCGCGCCACGCCTTGGTGTTACCGTCGCCGCTCGCGAAGCTCATTGCCGAGGGGCTCGACTGCGCGAGGTTGTCGGGGTCGAGCCCGCTCGCGCTGATGCTGCCGCGCAGGTAGTTGCCGTGCACGCCGGTGAAGAGGTTTGAGTACACGATGTCTTCTGCCGACGACTCGTAGATGAGCTGCTTCTGCGGCTCGGGAGCGTTTGACTCCTTGGTCGCGAGGAAGGCGGAGCCGATGTAGGCAAAGTCGGCACCCATTGCCTGTGCGGCGAGGATCGACTGACCGTGGGTGATGGCTCCAGACAGGGCAAGCGGGCCGTCGAACCACTCGCGGATCTCGCGAACGAGCGCGAGGGGGGACTGCGAACCCGCGTGGCCACCGGCACCGGCCGCGACGGCGATGAGGCCATCCGCGCCCTTTTCGATTGCCTTGTGTGCGAAACGGTTGGTCGTGATGTCGTGGAGCACGATGCCACCGTAGGAGTGCACGGCCTCATTGATCTCGGGACGCGCGCCAAGCGAGGTGATTACGATCGGCACCTGGTGGTCGACGATGACCTGCATGTCTTGCTCGAGACGGTTGTTCGAGCGGTGCACGATCTGGTTCACCGCGAAGGGGGCGGCGTTCGGGCTTGCGGCGAGCGTTTCTTTGAGCTCGTCGAGCCAGTCAGACAGCAGCTCGGCGGGGCGGGCATTCAGCGCGGGGAACGAGCCCACGACGCCTGCCCGGCACTGTGCGAGCACGAGTTCGGGGCCCGAGGCCAGGAACAGTGGCGACGCGATGACGGGGACGGTAAGGGGACGCTGCAGAACGGCGGGAAGTGTCATGAATTCTCTCTAACGTGCCATCATCGCTTGGATGTTGGCCTGGGTTTCTTCGGTTTGCAAAAGGCGAGCGAACTCGGCGAACTCCACGGGGAGCAATTCGTCGATCGCCTCGCGGTTGGTGTCGTTGACGAGGCGCTTGGCCGTTTGTACGGCGTCGCTCGGCAGGGTTGCGAGGAACCGTGCGCGCTCGAGGGCGTACGCCAGCGCCTGGCCCTCTTCGACGACGGAAGTGACGACGCCGACCTGTTCGGCGACGGTGCCGCTGAATACCTCACCAAACATGAGGAGTTCCTTGGCCTTCTTGATGCCGGCCGACTGCGCCAGCAGCAAGCTCGATCCACCCTCAGGCGCGACGCCGAGCGGCGCGAAGGGAATCCGGAACTTTGCGGTGCGTGCCGCGTAGACCATGTCGCAGTGCAGGAGCATCGTGACGCCGATGCCCACGGCGTAGCCCTCAATGGCGGCAAATACGGGCTTGCGGACGTTGTCGAGTGCGTCGAACAGCGCGGCGGCGCCGCTCTTCTTCTCGGAGTTCTTCTCTTCTTTCGGAGCGACGAAGTCGGCGAGGTCGTTGCCCGCGCAGAAGTGCTCGCCGGCGCCCGTGATGATCACTGACTTCAACGTGGGATCGTCGTCGATGCTCGCGACTCCCTCGGCCAGCGCGTAGTAGGCGGCGGCGTTGAGGGCGTTGCGACGGCTGGGGCGGTTGATGGTCAGGACACGGATACCATCTGTGTCTTCGACAGTCACTACATCGGTCATCTTTGACTTCTCCTCAGTGCTGCGGGCGACTTGTACACAAGTCATCCGTTGGCCATTTCCGGCACCTGTGCCGTTTCTGAATCTTAGAGTCTTGTTCTAATTCGTGCAACGCGCGGCGGGGACGTGCGGGACTCTTTCGCCGTTTTATGACACCGGGCGAGGCCGGCATTGGGTGTTCGAGCAACAACGCAAAAGAGCCGGTCCCTGTGGGGGGACCGGCTCTTTTTGTGTTGGTGCTTAGTCGACCGTCATGGTCTCGGCGAGCACCCGGAGGTGGTCGTCGGTAGCGCCGAACGTGCGGGTCGTAGCGACGACGCGCGAGAGGTAGTGGCTGATCGGGTATTCGAACGTGATACCGATACCACCGTGCATCTGCACGTACTGCTCAGCTGCCTGCGTGCCCGCGCGGCCAAGCTGGAGCTTGACCTGCGAGGCGAGCTTGGTGTCGAACTCGCCCTTGGCGAGGCTCTCGACACCGGCGACGACGATGTTTGCCGTCAGCTCGTTGAGGACGTGCAGGTCAGACGCGCGGTGCTGGAGCGTCTGGTGCACCGACAGCGGCTTGCCGAACTGTTCGCGCTGCTTGATGTAC
>Ga0209608_1000911_pt1 | contig 26514 bp, 22 predicted proteins | sample AD_UKC130_MetaG_FD_184428 | JGI IMG/M metagenome (GOLD analysis project Ga0209608, IMG submission 184428) | Active sludge microbial communities of municipal wastewater-treating anaerobic digesters from Canada - AD_UKC130_MetaG (SPAdes) (version 2) | ecosystem: Engineered > Bioreactor > Anaerobic... | reverse complement strand
AAACAGGAATAGCAAGATATAAGCAGAAGCGAAGCAGAGAGGCAAATATTAAAGGGTCAAACCTTAACATGGATGAAAAAGCCCAACGCCGTCTGCTTCGCTTTTTTCATCGTCTGTTTCCGAAGCAGAAACCCCCGTCCCTTTTGCTTCTCTTTTGCTCACGTCCCTGTTGCTTCGCTAATGCTACGCCTGAAGCAAAAACCCCCGTCCCTTTTGCTTCCCCTTTGCTCACCTCCCTGTTGCTTCCCAATGAGTCGTTGTGACCATCTAACACACTTCTTTGTGATGTAGTCGCCATTGAAAAATGGAGGATATTTTTAGGTGACGTCGAATTAGATATATACGTATCGCATTGACACATTGGATGCGAACGACAGCCAGTATCCCGAACAGTAACACAAGACCAATTAGTAGCTGTGCGAGGAAGCAGTATACAGAGCATAGAATCGTAGCACGTGGAGTCGCAATACTAGTAAGGTTTTGTGCAGGTCGTACATGGACTCGGCTTTCTGTCAGTCTTTGCTCTTGTATATTGCCAACAATCTGGATTGATCTAATTGATCTATAAGCATAGGCGCAGAAAGGGGGAATTGGCTTTACGCATGTTTTACGCCTCATTGCTATTGTCTATTAGATAAATCCACTTAAAGCACATACCATCTTGTCACCGGGATCTTGACTGGCTTATCTGATCAACTCAATACGAGCAACCAACTCACTTTGGAGGTGAACCAAAATAATGTTGCAGACGTTAATCTTGGCGGCTGAAGCAGCCCCCGTAGAGCCCAAACTCGGGATCTTCGTAAACGTGGACGGTGCAATTTCAGGACTAATAGTATCCATATTTCTCACGGTTCTGACTTATGTAATGGTTAACTTTGCCCGTGCTGGCAGACCTCTGCCAGAAATCCGTAAATTGCCAGGACTGGACTCGATCGAAGAAGCCGTTGGTAGAGCAACTGAAATGGGACGTCCTGTCTTGCTAGCCAATAGATCAGACGGTGTAAGTAGTGTTCACTCTTTCGCACTTTGGGGTTATCTAGCGTACGTAGCTAACCTCTGTGCGATGTATGACACGAGACTCATCAACATAGCCGGTTCATACTTGTCGGTAGCAGTTAACGAGGAAGTAATCCGACAATCCTACCTGGAAGCAGGACGACCAGACGCATTTAACCCAGAAGATATAAGATACATTCCCGGTGACCAGTGGCCCTGGACTGCTGCTGTATCGGGAGTGCTACAACGAGAACAACCCGCCGCTTGTATGTGGATAGGTTACTGGTACGCCGAGTCCATGGTTCTTGCTGAAGTAGCGGCACAGATAGGTGCAATTCAAATCGCTGCGACTACTAACACCGTACAAATTCCATTCTTCATTGCATCATGCGACTATGTGCTCATAGGCGAAGAAGAGTATGCGGCTAGCGCGTATCTTTCAAAGGAACCTGTGCTCACTGCCACTATAGTTGCTGCAGACATCGGTAAATTGGTTGTAATCGGAATAGTGCTGTTGGGCGTAATCGGCCAACTTATAAACCCTGAGGCAAATTTCATGGACCAACTCTTAAGATTCTAAATAGGGGGGATAGCAAATGAGACAGCAAGTACCTTCCATTCTAACGACCGTAATGGCAATCATCATGTTTCTTGTCATAATGCTTCAACCCCTGCAGGATATGGGAGCCGAAGCTTCAATAAACAGATGGTTCCAGATGCTGGGCACAGTTGCCCTTTTCATGGGGATCTGGAATCTAACTAGAACACATCTAACGATAATAAAGAAAAGGCGAATGAACTGGATATTTTCGGTTTGGCTTCTAGTTGTCATGTACGGATATATGCTACTTGGCATGATACAGGGCAATGAGAGCACTGTCTATAGGTGGTTCTACGACGCACTCATAGTACCCATCAGCTCCACAATGTTCGCAATGGTGGCCTTCTACATCGTTTCGGGCGCGTACAGAGCTTTTAGAGTTCGAAATGTAGAAGCTGCAATAATGATGGTTTGTGCAGTATGGGTTATGTTGGCAAATGTTCCCGTAGGTGATCTCATCTGGTCTCCAGAAGGATGGCTAGGTGGAATGCAGGGAATAGCCAACTGGCTTGCAAAAGTTCCGAATTCAGCCGTGTCTCGAGCAATATCAGTAGGCACCTTCTTTGGAGCGATGTCCACACAGCTCCGAATCTTTCTAGGTATAGAACGCAGACATCTTGGCATGGGTGCTTAGGGAGGTGTAACTATGTGGGAAAAGCTCGCCAATATTGATAATCGAATACTATACCTTCTTGTCGCTTTGTGCTTGGTCATCCCTATAGTCAAACCTATAGGAATGCCTATAAGCATCAACGAAGATCTTACAGTTCCATTCTATGATTTCATAGAGTCTCTTTCCGAAGGCGACATCGTTCTGTTTGACATATCTTACAGTGCATCTAACGACACAGAACTCACCCCAATGGTGAAGGCCGTTATGGAGCACTGCGCGAAAAAAGGCGTGAAAATCATAGTAGCAGGTCAGTGGGAATCAGGGCTTTATTTCACCAAATCAATCATTGAAGAAAAGGCAGAAGAACTGGGACTTATATATGGTGAGGACTGGGTAAATATCGGTTTCAAAGCTGGAGGAACTGCGACCTGGCGGCTTATGAAGACCAAGTTTTGGGAAGGCGCCATGGGCAGGGATATTAATGACGTTCCCTTTGAGGATCTGCCCCTTATGCACAGGGTGCAAAGACTCGACGCTGACACCTTTGCCGCTATAATATGTTTTACCTCCGGCTCCCCAGGCGATGGCACCTGGATAACTTACTTTCCAGAGATTCCGCTCCTAACGGGACAAGTAGCGGTACAGGTGGCATCAAGAATGCGATACCTACAGACAGGACAAATGAAAGGTCTCCTTGCGGGTATGAGAGGAGCCGCCGAATATGAACAGCTAATCGGCCACCTTGATGTCGCAACAAAACTTATGGATGCGCAGACCTTGGCACATCTTCTGGTCATATTTTTCATCGTTCTAGGCAACATAGGATACGTAGCCGGCAGGCGCCGAAATGCGTAGATCAATAACTAGAGGAGGTGTTTTATAGTGTTAACTCCTGAACTCCAAGTCTGGGTAGCAGCCTTTGCTACTTTGGCAATATTCTCCTTTTTGGCAAAAGAAAACCCTTTTTATCGCTTCTTTGAGTTCACGGTAGTTGGGATGGCGGCTGCCCATGCAGTCGTAATGGAATGGGACAATTACACTAAACCATTTTTCAGAGACTACGTTATTGGGGAAGGTCAATACTACCTACTTACGGCAGCAGCCATCGGTCTTCTATATTACACACGTTACATGAATCCGGAATACCAATGGTTGTCAAGATACCCAATTGCCCTTTCAGTTGGATCGGGTATTGGTTACTCTCTTGCGTACGATCCTAGGCCTTTCCTCGTTCAAATAAGAGGAACATTTTCAGACTTAAGTCACATAAACAATTGGATATACCTAGTCGTGTTCTTCCTTGTAGTTCTTTACTTCGTATTTACACTCGGAAAAGAAAAACCGGCGATGCAAGCAGCGAGCAGAAGCGCGCGATACGCCATGATGATCTACTTCGGTATCGCGTTCGGCAATACAGTACAAGGTAGGTTCTCTCTCCTTATCGGGAGGCTTACTTTCTTGCTTCAGGATTGGTTGCACCTGATTACGTTATAAATACGAAGGTGAGTAAAGCTTAGGAAAGAATGTAAGGGAACACTAAGAAAGACCGTGTAGGAAGCACATTCCTTGCACGGTCTTTCTTTCAAACACATCAATCTATCACCGCCAAAGATGCCCAAGCATACTCTGCCCTTGCATGCCCTATTCACTGAAAAACAAGATCGCAATCACTTGGAGTGCTATCTTCTGTCGACTTGAATCTCTCCACCTTTTATAACAAGTTTGATGTTGCGTTTATCCTGAAGTACCTTCACATCCTCCAGAGGATTCCCGTCAACCAAGATAAGGTCCGCCCAAAAGCCCAGTTTCACCTGGCCCATTCTATCTCCCCACCCCATGAGTTCAGCGCCCCGAGCAGTAGCCGAAACCAGAGCATCCCTAGGCTTCATTCCTGCGTTAACCATAAGCTCCAGTTCTTGAGCATTGTTGCCATGACAGTTAAAAGGAGTAGCCGCATCTGTACCCATAGCGATCTTTACCCCTGCCTTGTACGCCTTCAAAAAACTGTCCAGATGAGCCTGTTTTGCTTCCCGTGCCTTTTCCACGCCGTACTTTGGGATACCCCCTTCTATCCCTTTTTCGACTATGTGGTGAACCGCACACAAGGTAGCCACCAAAAACACATCTTTTTTCAACATAAGTTCGATTATTTCATCGGTAAGGTAAAAACCATGCTCAATCGAAGAAATACCAGCCAAGATAGCATTTTTTATGCCGGTAGATCCCTGGGCATGAGCCATTGTCTTCTTCCCTACATTGTGAGCTTCTTCTATTGCGGCTCGCATCTCTTCAACGGTAAGACCTCGAGCGGTAGGTAGATCTCCTTCCGACATGACCCCGCCTGTAGCATGGAGCTTTATATGGTCCGCCCCATCTCTAAGTTGCTCCCTAGCTGCCCTTCTAGCCTCATCGGGACTATCTACAACGTAGCGACCTTTAAACTCGATCTCAGGCGGCCAACCATTCCTAGAGTCCCCATGTCCGCCTGTAATTGAAAGACCCCTACAGGCTACTTGAAGTCTAGGGCCAGGAACCAATCCTTCGTTTATGGCCTGCTTCAAGGCAACGTCGATCAGATTTCCTCCCCCTGCATCTCTCACTGCAGTAAAGCCAGCTTCCAAAGTATCTCTAGCGTTTATAGTCGATCTAATGGCCGCATGAGGCACCAATTCTTTTAAGGCCTTAACCTCATCAGGATCGCATGAACCTGTAATATGCACATGGCAATCTACCAAGCCAGGCATCAAAAGTTTACCTTGGCCATCGATTACCCACCAACCTGTACCTACCTCTTCCGGCAATTCCAGCTCATCTAAAGGACCAAGCTTAGAAATTCTGTCGCCTTCGACTATGACTGTAGCAGGACCCCAAGGAACACTTCCAGAACCATCGAACACCATTACGTTTTTTATAATCAGACCCAATTTAGCAACCTCCTTTGTCCAAGGTCCTATCTAAACCTGAACCCCCTTAACTTAACCTATCTAAGCAACTATCCTTGATATGTTTTTGTCTTCGCCATACCGCACAGGATTCCTTCGGGTTCCGAGAGAAATTCATCAAAAAGTTTACCCCAAGGTGTTCTGAATATCGCGAAGGTTTATTCTGATTTACGTGGAAACGTTTACGTAGGAAATAGTACAATTGCCACCTGTATACGAACAAAAAGGGAGATGGGAAAATGCTAGTCGAACTAAGAAATCGTGTGCTAAACGCATCACAGGAACTAAGCCGCCTGGGGCTTGCCCGAGGAACCTCAGGCAATGTATCGGCAAGAGATCCTGATACCGGCCTGATAGGTGTTACTCCAACTGGTATTCCATATGATCTTTTGGAGATGGAAGATATAACCATCATAAACCAAAGGGGGGAAATCGTATCCGGGGAAAAGCAACCCTCGTCTGAAACCCCCATGCACATTGCAGTGTATGAGGCACGGCCAGACGTGCATGGCATAGTCCACACCCATTCTATCTTTGCCACAGTCTTCTCAGTACTTAACCGAGAGATACCTATAGTCACAGTCCCCCTGGCCCCCATAGGACCAATTCCTGTAGCACCTTTCCGCCTACCGGGGTCGCAAGAACTAGCCCGTGAAGCGGTAAAACTCCTGAGTGAAGATAAGAAAACCATTTTGCTCCAGAACCATGGCGTGTTGTGTGCAGATCAAACTGTAGAAGAAGCGTTAAACTGCGCAATATATGCAGAAGAAGGCGCTCAAGTAGCATATCTGGCTCTCTTGGCTAATGGGTTGAACCCAATTCCAGAAGAATACATATCTATTATGAAAAGAGGTCACAAAGAAGGTAGAGCGCTTTGATGGAACTCTAATAGCGCGTTACCTGCGCCCTAACATACTTTTAACATCTCTTTAGCTATAGCGTAATAACCTTTGCACGCAGAAAGCAGTTGCTCAATTTCTATGTACTCATCAACCACATGGGCAAGTTCCTCACTGGAACCACCAAAACCAATAGTAGGTATCCCAGATATGCCTGCGTAATAGCTTCCGTTAGCGCAAAATGCGTAACAGGACAGTTTCGGCGAAAGCCCACCTTTTCTCATACCTGTCAAAGCCGCATTTACGTATTCCGAGTCTTCATCCAAGAGCCATGCAGGGGCAAACCGCTCAGCTTGGATGATCTGGCCTGTGTAACACTTCCCCTCCCCCTGGGCTATATATACCTGGGCAAGAAAACTAGGGTCTTCTTTCTTCAGGTCTTCTATTACTTCTTCAAATATCTTGAGGACCTGGGATGGGGTCTCCCCTACAAGAAGCCTTCTGTCAAAAGTAACTCGGCATGTGTCAGGCACCACGCTTGCGCCAGGGTAAGGATGGGAAATGATATCGGTAATCTCCAAAATTCCTTTTCCTAAAACTTGGTGATCAGAAGGCTCATATACTTCACAAAGGCGATTTAGAAACTTTACCATTTTCTCGACCGCATTTATCCCCTTATGGGGCCATGCAGAATGAGCAGATTTCCCATGGGTTTCCACTACTATCTCGGCTCTTCCCCGCTGCCCGATTTTTATATCCAACGAAGAAGGCTCTCCTATAACTACATAATCAGGCTGGCATATCCTGTCAATTTCTTGAGACGCAACGCCCTCGAAACATTCTTCGTGAACCGAACCTGCCACCACTATTTGCCCCCTGAGGTCATCTCCCATATCTTCTTTGATATACGAAGCCGAAAGTATCATAACAGCTAGATTACCCTTCATATCTGTAGCTCCGCGGCCGAATATCTTACCATCTGCTATGGTTCCTCCATAAGGATCTACAGTCCATTTGGACAAATCCCCAGGGCTCACATGGTCCATATGCCCCTCAAAAAGCAGGGTGGGCCCTGGTTCATTTAGCATGATCTTTCCCAGTACATTTCCATATCTATCTACGCATACCTGATCATAGTTTAAGGTTCTCATGGTTTCTTGGATTAGTTGAGCCAGCAGCCCCTCTTCTCCCGAAAGACTTGGACATCTTACCATATCCTGACAAAGTTTTATTAAATAATCTGAGCGCTCCTCATTTAGCAAGTCTCACGCCTCCCCATACTACACTGTCTGATTCCCGCCAGCGCGTTATAGAACAATTTCAGGGTACCACATTATATGCACGAGTAAAAAGAGATCCATGGGGAATCCACGGCAAAACCAAGGAAGAGTAGGAATTTGACAGACTCGGGGAGAATAGGATCATTAGGCTTCACGCTGAAAGCCGCACGCAGATCTTAAGATCGAGCATAAGGAGGAATAATATATGGCAGAATTGTTATCCCGGCAAGAAGTACCAGAAGAACTTACCTGGGACCTCACTGACTTATTCCCCGACGATAACGCCTGGGAAGAAGAATTTAGAGCCGTATTTGCAGAGATTCAAAAGGTTAGCCAATTCAAAGGTAGGTTTGCAGAAGGACCGTCAGTGCTCCTAGAATGTTTCGAGTTTGTAGAAGACCTGGCTAGGCGAGTTTTTCGGGTGGCATCTTACGCCTCGCTCAAAATGTCCGCCGACGGGACATCTCCTTTAAACCAAGCAATGGCAAGCAGAGAAGGTGCGCTACTTGCCCAATTAGGTGCCGAACTGTCCTTTATCCAAACTGAACTATTGGAACTTCCGGAAGAAACTATAAAGAGATACTTTGAAGAAGAACCAAGACTTAAGGATTTTTGGCGTATAGTAGAAAAACTGCTTAAGCTTAAGCCTCATGTCCTTCACCCCGAAACCGAAAAAACGCTAGCAGCACTAGGCGAAGTGCTCGACGCACCTTCAACCATATATCAAATATCCAAGGCAGCTGATATGACTTTTGAACCAATTACGGACAAAGATGGTAACCAACTGCCCATGTCATTTGCCCTTTACGAAAATAGATATGAACTATCGCCTGATACAGTGCTTCGTCGTAACGCTTACGCTTCTTTTATCCAGGGGCTCAAACGTTACCAAAATACCTATGGGGCTACTTTGGGAACTGAGTTCAGGAAAAATGTGGTTACAGCAAAACTCAGACACTACCCATCTGCCATCCACATGTTTCTTCATCAACAGGAAGTGCCAATAGAGGTGTACAACAATCTCCACGATACTATCCTTAAGGAGCTCGCTCCCCATATGAGGCGTTATGCACACCTCAGGAAAGAAGTGCTTGGCTTAGATGAGATTCTTTACTGCGATTTAGAAGCGCCTCTTGACCCAGAGTTTAATCCGCAAACTACGTTCGAAGAAGCATCTGAGATTATCTCAAACGGTCTTTCAGTTTTGGGGCCTGAGTACATTGAAATTATCAATACAGGGCTGAAAAACCGCTGGATCGACCTGGCCGATAACATTGGAAAATCCACAGGAGCTTTCTGTAACCCTGTGCCTGATGTCCATCCCTATATTCTGACCACGTGGACAGATAACATGCGTGACGCGCTTACTCTTGCCCACGAACTAGGACACGCAGGCCAGGGCGAACTTTCATTCCGCTACCAAAGGCTTGCAAACGCGAACACTCCCATGTTCTTCGTTGAAGCGCCATCTACCATAAATGAACTTTTGGTCGCCGACTACATGTTGTCCCAAACTACCGATACCAGGATGCGACGTTGGATAATAATGCAACTCCTGACTACTTATCACCATAACTTCGTAAGGCACTTAATCGAGGGAGAACTGCAAAGGCGCATCTACGGCATCGCAGAACAAGGTCAACCTATAACCGCGTCTGTGCTCAGCAAAGTGCAAGGAGATATACTGGAAGAGTTCTGGGGCGATGAACTGGTGGTAGACGACGGGGCCAGGCTCACTTGGATGCGTCAGCCCCACTACTACATGGGCCTTTATCCCTACACATATTCAGCAGGCCTAACCATCGGCACTGCGGTAGCCAAGGCAATTAAGGATGAAGGACAACCTGCAGTAGATCGTTGGCTGGAAACTTTGAAAGCTGGCGGTTCCAAGGATCCAATAGAGCTTGCTAAGATGGCTGGGGTGGATATGACTACACCCGATCCTATACGTACTGCAGTAGACTATGTGGGTTCTCTCATAGATGAAGTGGTAGAAAGTTTCAAAGATTAGCTAGCGCCCTTTTCCCTTAACAAACGGGGTTTATGAGCGAAAGGGAATGTGCATAGGTGTATAAGGCTGAGGTAGAAAAACTGCTGCCCGGAAATGCGGCGGTTCCTTAAAGAATCACTCATTTCCGGGCAACACGCAAGATCTTCTAAAGTACTTTGCGACACACAAAAACCATTTCCGTAGACTCTGGACCTATGGGAGAAGCCTCAAGCAACGAACCTCGTTCCTCAAGTATGAAAAACCCACAAGCATCTAACATAAGCCTAAGTTCCCTAGGAAAAAAGTACGTCATAGTATCTTCACACAAGGCATCCCTTAACAAAGCTCCTGTATCGTCATATTCCTCTAACTCAATCCAATCGTATTTCAATTGGTTTAAGAAATCGTATCTGGTCTTGTACCTGCTGACGATAGTATTTCCAGTAAGAGGGTGCTCGAATTCAAAAACTTGGACGATGTCGTTTGTTCTCACCATATAGGGAATATCAGGAAGGCTGTTCTCAAGAATGAATGTCCCCGAACTTTTCAAATGTTCCTTTACACAAGAAAGAGTATCATGTAGTTTCCCGGGTTGCCAGAGATGGCAAATTACGTTACAGGGAGCAATTATCAGGTCAAACTGCTTATTGAGATCAAAACAAGTGATGTCATCTTTGACTATAGATATCCTTCCCCTTGTGCGCTCATCTTCGTAAGACAGTTTCATCTGACACCTTTTTATCATATCGTCAGAATTGTCGACTCCTGTAACATTGAAACCTGCTAACGCTAATGGAATTGCTATCCTACCCGTTCCTACTCCTAGTTCTAAGATATCTGGACCAAAACGATGCCCAAATTCGATCCACCCATCAACGTCCCCCAAACCTGCGTGGATGATATCGTAGAACTCTGCGAAAAATCCTGCGTACTGATTACCTTCTGCGTGTGCCACGTCTACACCCCTTATGATAGATTACCCCACTACTTGCCCACATATGCCTCGCGCACCTTTTCATGCTTGAGGAGATCTAGTTATTCTTCATGTGCAGATTCCCTATTCTATACTAGATTTCCTGTTTCCATCACGTAGGCACGCAAAGCAGCGGCAAGGGCCACAGAGGACGGTTTTGTCCATGAGGGAAAGGTGGTTAATAGTCCTCGATGCTCTTGTGTTAACGCTAGTCTTGGCTGTGGACGCTTTCGCAGCTAACTCGATCAGGCTCATCGTTAATGGCCAAGAGATCGAGCCAGACGTTCCACCACAAATTATTAACGGAAGAACCATGGTTCCTATACGTTGGGTAGCTGAGGCTCTAGGCGCAGATATGGAGCAGGATGCGAGTAATAAAGAAGCGTGCGCAGTAAAGATCACTACTAAAACACAATCTCAGGATGTTTTGCAGAGGTTACGCGCCTTGGAACTAGAAGACCCAACTACAGAGCCTCGGATAATGCTTTTCCAGGTCATTACCCCTGATGGGCATGAGTTAGAACGCACAGTTGATATTCCCATGACCCTTTTTCCTGGTATGCTCTTTTCTTCTCTTTTTGGTGTGTTTATTTGTTTTCAGAGCGTTTGAAAAAGGCAGCATTAGAAGGAATACACTAGGTGCGTATTAGCGAGCAGTAAAAATGAGGTGGTAGAAGTTTGCGCAACTAGTTAGGTTGAGCATCTAGTAATTAGGTTCTGCTATTATTTAATAGAGGAGCAAATTAAAAGAGACCATGTAGACTAAAGGGCTCTTTCCTTAGTAATCGCAAACAAGGGGATAGGTTGTAAATGGAAATCTCAAATATAGTAACATCTATCGATAGTTTGCTAAGATATGCCATCAAAAGCGGCCTTATAGAAGAGCCAGATTACATCCAAAAAAGAAACGAACTTGCTGACCTTTTGAAAGTAGACTTAGGGCAAGAGCAAGAAAATCGTGACCGAACTCAAGGAGAACCGGTTTTAGCAGAAATCCTCAATGATATAACAGATTACGCATTCCAGACAGGGCTGGTACCCCGCAATACCATCGCATATAGAGACCTTTTTGATACGCGAGTGATGGGCATCTTAACTCCCAGACAATCCGAAGTGATTAGGCATTTCTCACAACTCCGAGACACCGAAGAAGATGGTATAAGAAAAGCTACAGACTATTTCTACGCTCTGTGCAAAGCGTCAAACTACATTAGAACAGATAGAATCGGGAAAAACTATAAGTGGCTTGCACCTACAGAATTTGGAAACTTGATCATAACTATTAATCTGTCAAAACCAGAAAAAGACCCTCGAGATATAGCAGAAGGTTTGAAAATTGAGCCAGGCAATTACCCAAAATGTGAGTTGTGCGTTGAAAACGTAGGATACAGCGGGAGAATTGACCACCCGGCCAGACAGAATCTGCGGGTCATCCCTTTAGTTCTAGGCGGAGAGCAATGGTATTTTCAATACTCCCCTTACGTCTACTACAACGAACATTGTATCTTGTTAAGCCAGGAGCATAGGCCCCTTGCAGTTGACCAGGGGGCGTTAGTGCGCATGTTCCATTTCGTCGAAGGATTCCCCCACTACTTCTTGGGATCCAACGCAGGACTCCCTATCGTGGGAGGATCTATTCTAACTCATGACCACTACCAAGGTGGCCGTACAATTTTCCCTTTGGATTTGGCGCCTTTGGAATGTGCTTTCACCCATCCTGAGTTTCCACAAATAAAAGCAGGCACTGTAAAGTGGCCCATGTCTGTTATAAGGCTGGAAGGACAAGACAGAGAATCCCTGATTCAACTCGGTTCCCTCATAATCGAAACATGGAAGACATATGAAGATCGAAGCGCAGATATAATTCCGTTTACTTTAACCCAAGGTGAAGAAGGTTGTACCAGACTCGGCACCACTATGAGCAGCGGGAATGCGGAAAAAGTACCCCACAACGATGTTACTGTCACTTTAAGGAAAGAGCCCCAGGGAAATTTCGTCCTGAACTTGATCCTGAGAAACAACAGGACTACGCCCTCCCGTCCTTACGGTATATTTCATCCTAGAGAAGAACTCCATCACATCAAAAAAGAAAACATCGGCTTAATCGAAGCCATGGGATTGGCGATTCTCCCGGGTCGGCTTGATAAAGAACTGAAGGAAATAAAAAAGATTCTTTGCGGCGAAATACCTGTGCCCCATTGGGATTCTGAGAATCACAGCAGCCATGAGCAAAACGAAAAACATATGTTGTATAAACACAAACATTGGATAGATGAACTAGTGACCCATTATGGCAATAACCTATCTTCTGACGAAGCTGATCAAGTTTTGAAATCGTCAGTTGGTCAAAAATTTATATGTGTTCTTTCAGACGCAGGCGTGTTCAAACGAGACCTTTCAGGTAAAAAAGCATTTGAACGGTTCATAGAAACCTGCAATTTCAAGACACAACCTGCTTAATTTAACCTAAATCTCAGGAACGTCCAAGTTGGGCGGCTTCCTCACTTTTGTGATCTGCTCAAACGCATACGCAAATCTAATAAGCACAGGCTCTGAATAGGCTCCTCCTGCAAAGGTGACGCCTACAGGGCGGCCTGATCCTGTGTACCCTGCAGGAACTGAAATAGACGGATACCCTGCCCTGGCAGAGATTGCCGCATTCATCAGACCGGGAAACAAGAGAGCATCTGCTCCGCTTTGTTTCAATGCGCGGTCAATCCCTTCCTGCCTAGACTCTTCTTCCTCCTTGAGCCTTCCTTGAATGTACTCAGGTTCCGTTAGGGTGCCGCTGGTTTGCTCAGACTCAATCAATACAGTCTGGCCATACTTGAGCATTCTTGCCGGTTTACCCTTGTTAAACTCGATTAGTTCCTTGAGCGAATGAATAGGCACGTTAGGCGACAAGCGAGACAAGTATCTGTTTATGCTCGGTTTGAATTCGTACACTAGACTTCGTGATTGCCATGGCTGAGGAGGCGGCATATCTACCTCTACGATAATGGCCCCTGCCTCTTTCACGGCCTCTTGTACATCAGTGAATATTCTGCGTTGCTCCTCATCAAGTTTTTCTAAAAAGGACGTTGGAATGCCAATTCGAGCTCCCTTGAGACCATCTTTACCTAAAAACTGCGTATAATCGTCATAAATTCTACTGCAGTTAGACCAAGTAGCAACGTCGTTTTCATCGACACCTGCGATTGCTCCCAAGAGGATAGCTGCATCTTCAACAGTCCTTGCCAAGGGTCCGGGAGTATCTTGCACATGGGAGATTGGAATCACGCCTGTACGGCTTGCAAGGCCCACAGTGGGTTTGATCCCTACCACAGAGTTGTTACAAGCCGGATTGAGAATGGATCCTGAGGTTTCAGTCCCTATAGCGACTGAACAAAAATTTGCGGCTACAGCCGCTCCTGATCCAGAACTTGAACCGCCAACATCGAATATGCCTGGACCATACGGATTTCTCACCTGTCCACCTCGAGAACTAAATCCGTTGGGCATATTCTCTGTCATAAAATTCGCCCATTCAGTCATGTTGGCTTTTCCTAGAATAACTGCTCCCGCTTTTCGCAGCTTCTTTATGATAAAAGCGTCATCTGGCGCGTAGGAATTCTCTAGAGCTAAAGAACCGGCGCTTGTATGCATCATATCGTCGGTATCAATGTTGTCTTTGACCAAAACAGGTATACCGTGAAGAGGACCTCTAGGTCCTTTTTTCTGTCTTTCTACATCGAGCGCTTCCGCGATAAACAATGCTTCCGGGTTAAGTTCCAAAACCGAGTTGATCTTGGGTCCATTTTTATCGTAAAGACCTATACGCAATATGTACGCCTTTACTAAGTCCCTAGACGTCAGTTCACCTGACGTCATCATTTCTTGTAGTTCTGCGATCGTGGCTTCTTCCAACAAACTGCAAATTGCATTCGCCTTTTCATACATTAAAATCCCTCCTGATTAACTTGCTTTCACCGTCACACATGGTGAGTAAAGAGCTTCTCTGCTTACGGGAAAACCTGCCCACATCAATGCAGCTGCCGCCAAAGAAAAAGGAACGCTACCTTCGGATATCTCTGGCACGGGCATCCGCGGATATAGTCTAAGAAATGAGCGAGCAGCCAGTTCTGCATTGGTGCTTGTCTGCCAATTTCTTTTGTCGCTCGTTATTAATGCTTCCCAGATGAACAGATTGCCTTTTGCGTCTATGAAGCGCCGCCACCCAAATGCGGGAGTGATCTCTCGTGCCGTTCCGATTCTTACTTTCTCAAGTACCCATGCGGTTTCAGAAAGACCGGGGGCAAAGGTGCTCCTCGGCGAGCAACCAAAGCGCCGCTCAGAACGTGGACCCTGGGCCACACTACTTTCTTTTTCTAGAAATATGGCCTTTTGATCTGGATTCTTGGGGACATCTATGTACAAAGGATGTTCAAAACCTAGTGCCACTTTGTATCCGGCTGAAAGGTCACTGGCAATTCTATCTGCAAAGTCTCTCACGCCATCTCCAATATGGGTAATAGAGCCTTCCGAAGCGTTAGCCCTGCACCACCCAAGGCTATCTGCCCCGGTCGCCGACTTGTTGCTCGCCACCCATGTTAGTACGTTACTCCCTAGGCTCTTGCGAGCAAAGCCCTCCTCCAATTCGCTCCACCTTGCGTCCATCTCACACATAACATAATCCTTCTCTGATGACCAAAATACTCTGTACGCAGCATCAGTCAGCATTATGCCCAATCCAGTGCGGTGATAAAACTTAATGGGAGACTCGCCTTCAGGCAACCGGTGAAATGCATCTAAAACGTACGTGAACCCCTCTTTTTCGATAGCATGTATGGCCTCTTCCTCGGTAAATGAACCTTCTTTGTACTTATTGATAGCTTGTTCAACCACAGTAAGTTGAGCGGGGTTGGAGTTCTGGGGCATATCATACTTAAGTCGTTCAAGATAGATTTCAAAGAAAAGTCGGGCAAGTTCTTCCATAGAAACTTGCCTTTTCCCTTCTTCGACCAGTCGCGCTATAGCGAAGCCAAGTGCCATTTTGTATGTAGAGGTAACGCGCCCTTTATGTATAATCGAGCGCCAACAGTTTAAACTTTCTTCAGATGAAGCCATAGTACCATCTCTTTTCTTCCACCAATGCTAATAAACACCGGTTTTTATATTCATATAGGAGAATTTTCTTTTGTGTGTTAATTTCCATAGAGTGGGCGAATTTACCTGCTTCAATAGGCGAGTGTATTCTCGACTGGTACTGGGTATCGGCAACGGAGATGACATGAACTGTTTTTAGTGAGGAAGTGGCCTATTACATAGGCCACCTTTGATAAAGGAGCACGCCTTAAGAAGGAAGAGTGGCCTACGGCGTGAGCCACTTTCAGTCAGCAACACACCTCCAGAAAGCAAAGTGGCCTACCACGTGAGCCACTTCCAGTAAGCAACATACCTTCAGAAGGAAAAGTGGCCCATCACGTGAGCCACTTGCGGTGAGCAACATACCTCCAGAAAGACGAGTGGCCTACCACGTGAGCCACTTCCGGTGAGCAACACACCTCCAGAAAGAAGAGTGGCCCATCACCTGAGCCACTTCCGATGAGCAACATACCTCCAGAAAGAAAAGTGGCCCATCAGGTGAGCCACTTGCGGTGAGCAACATACCTCCAGAAAGAAAAGTGGTCTACCACCTGAGCCACTTCCAGTAAGCAACACACCTTCAGAAAGCAAAGTGGCCTACCACGTGAGCCACTTGCGGTGAGCAACATACCTCCAGAAGGAAAAGTGGCCCAGCACGTGAGCCACTTCCGGTGAGCAACATACCTCCAGAAGGAAGAGTGGCCTACCACGTGAGCCACTTTCAGTCAGCAACACACCTCCAGAAAGCAAAGTGGCCTACGGCGTGAGCCACTTTTCCCAGTCAGCAAATATCCAACAAAAAATATCCTCTACCCAAAATTCCTTTGGCTACGGCCAACCGCTTTCACCGAAAACTAGGCCTTCCGCTCCAAACATCGTCTGGACATGTTCCGCTGATCTCATCATTTTAGGGAACAAAACTACCTATCCCGATGTCAAATAAAATTGTAGGGCGTCCGAATCCGGATCCGGAGATTATTGTTCGGGGAAGAAATTCGAGAGACATGTCGCCCTGAAGAATGGGGAGAGAAACACGGTTACCAGCGAGTACGTAGACTACGTTGCGAGGCGCATTTTTCGAAAGATGATTAGTCGGCAATATTTGAATAGACAATGAGTAATAATGGAGGTGTTCGTCGGTGAGAAAATTTCCTATTATAGCAGCATGTTTGGCACTATGCTTAGCAATGGTTCTGCCAGCAGTAGCTGCCGCAGAACCCCTTAAGTTACAAACGAGAGCAGCCTGGACTATGGAGATTACAGCACCTACCGAGGTTAAGCCAAACCAGAAGTTTACTATAAAAGTGACTGACGCCAAAGATGATACCCCTGTCCAGGGCGCAACAATTTACCTTATACTTAGGTACCAGCAGTTTCATCCTGGTCCAGCACAAAACTATATACGGCCAGGGCTAACGACGACCAAACTGGGAGTCACAGATAAAAATGGCGAACTCAAAACGTCCATTCCAGACGAAGGCATGTACTTCCTGGTAGCCGAAAAAGATGATGTTTACAGCAAGTTCTTCCCAATAACCGTTGCCGAATTTAGCGGCGAAATCACATTCTCTGCCAGTAAGCAAGTGTTCAACCGAGGAGAAAAAGTTTTCTTAACCTTGAAGAACGACAGCGATTCAGATCTCACGCTGAATTACGGAGCGCCATGGGAGATCACTAGGCCAAATGGAATCAAGATATATGAGCCAATATCTACTCAAGCTCTCATTACGCTTGAACCTGGCGAAGAGAAAACTTGGACATGGGATCAGAAAGATCAAGACGGCAATCAAGTTAAACCTGGCGTATACATCGCTACAATTGAAACTTCGGCCGGATCTTTCACTACCAAGTTTTGCGTCTCGGGCCTTAGGGCAGATAAGAGCAAACGCAACCCAGAACCCAAAATGGAAGGCAAGAACCCTTTCAGAGACGTAACCGGAAAAGCAATATGGGGTGATCCCCACATCCTTCACCTTTATCGGAAGGGAATCCTCGAAGGTAAGAATGGGGACCGTTTCGACCCCGATGGCACCCTAACCAGGGCAGAATTTCTAGCCATGTTGATGCGAGCCGCCGGGATCGAGCCAGAACCCAATGAAGGCGAAGACGTGTTCCCCGACGTTTCTCCCAACCATTGGGCATATACGTACGTCTATAGAGCGCGAGAAATGGGCATCCTTACTCCGGAAGAATACCCCAAAGGATTCGGACCTGATATCCCCATAACCAGGTTGGAAATGTGCGTTATGACCGTGCGCGCTTTGGGACTCGAAGACGAGGCAGCCGAGAATGCCGGAATAGAACTGGGATTTGATGACGACGATGACATTCCCTTGATATATAGGGGCCACGTAGCAGTAATGGTAGATTGGGGCGTAATAACAGGGTATCCAGACAATACCTTCAGACCTAACAGAACCGCTACAAGAAGAGAAGCTGCTGTGATAATCTACCGGGTCATGGAAGAAGATTAAACAACATCCAACCGGCGCAGCGCTGAAGAATTCCACAGGTAGGTGCTGCGCCGGTCGTTTTCTCCCGATAACTACTAACTAATAATGGCTACCCGTGTATTTCCCTAGGGTATTTCCATATTTGTTCATGCGACCCGAAAATACCTCGGGGGGTCGCTTAGATCATGCACCAGCACTTGCCGTCACCCTATTGCCTTTCCGATCTCCCATTGCTATGCTTAATGATAATAGTTGCAATATCACAGTTGGAGGGCACTATGGTATTTTGCTCTCATCGTTTTATATTTGCATTTTTCCCTATAGTTTTTGCTGGTTACTGGATAATAGCTAGATTCGTAGGGCATAGGGCATCCAAGGTGTGGATGATAGCGGCGTCTTTGTGCTTCTACGCCAAAGGCAACGTTGCTTTTCTTCCCCTCTTGATATTTACCACATGCTTTAACTACTGTATCGCCCGAGGGCTAACCTTGAAACCGAAGGGTAGCGCTGCGGCCAAATTCCTCCTCGGGCTCGGCATAGTAGAGAACTTAGGGTTCTTATTTTATTTCAAATATACAAACTTTTTCATAGATAATATAAATCGATTCTTGGGAACGGCCATACAACAACAGAACATTTCCTTGCCCCTTGGAATTTCGTTTTATACATTTCTGATCCTCTCATGCCTGGTAGATACATACAAAGGTAAGAGCGAGACGCATTCTTTTATAGACTTCGCCATGTTTGTAACGTTCTTTCCCCACCTCATAGTAGGGCCCATCTCACATCATTACGATATGGTACCTCAGTTTTACGCAGAAGACTTCTACGAAATAAACGACCGCAATATCATGCAAGGCATCTTGCTGTTTTCCATAGGTTGCGCCAAGAAGGTTCTCATAGCTGAGCCTCTCATAGCCCACGCCCAGAATTTTTACAACGTTATGGGAACAGGGACTTTCTTCCAAGCGTGGGGCGGTGTAATTGCATACACTTTCGCGTACTACTTTGACTTTTCCGGCTACACTGATATGGCACAAGGGATTGCACTGTTTTTCAACATAAAACTTCCCTTTAACTTTGATTCGCCGTACAAAGCAAGGGGCTTTGCAGACTTCTGGCGCAGGTGGAACATTACTATATCAAGGTTTTTCCAAGAACATATTTTCAGTAACATATTCCATTTCGGAGACTCTCTTGGAAGACTCATGGTAGCGACAATGGCAACTTTTTTGGTGTCAGGATTGTGGCACGGCGCAGGATGGCACTTTATTTTCTGGGGAGCTGCCAACGGCATTTTAGTATGCATTTCCAATATTATGACCTTGAAGCGCAAAAAGCTGCAACCTACTCTCGCGTGGGCGCTCACCTTCTTGATGATACTATTTACCCGTGTCCTTTTTGATAGCAACTCCATGACCCAAGCCCTAGCTGTGTATGGGAACATGCTTGACCTGCGGCCTCTTTTTGCAGATGCGAACGCTTTTTGGGCTGAAGGCCTTTCTTACTTAAAATCCAATCTTTCAATCATATGCCTTATGGGCGTCGCAGCACTGATAAGTTTCTTCGCGCCAAGTACGCGCCAGATTTGCGCTAGTTTTGAGCCAAAATGGTATTATGCTCTTTGCTGCGGCATCATATTTGCCGCATCCCTGTTTTTCATGGGAAAGGTGTCTAGTTTCTTGTATTTCCAATTCTGATGTTTGAGTTAAATTGACAAGAATTGAGGTAAAAGGAGGTTTCCTATGTCACTCGGAAAGTGGATCGCCATTTTTGTAGCGGGCATATGCATATGCAGCTTCTTTTTCGCCGCCTTCAATGCCCTGGTAGATCCCTTTGGCCTTTTCGGAGATAGGATCCTCAATTGGTGGTCATACAACATGACCCAAAACCCTCGCACTGCCAAAATCGGTTGGCTTGATAAACATCATGATGAGTATGACTCCTACATTATCGGGTGCTCCAAGACCAGTTCTTTTCCAGTGGAACTCTTGAACAGGTATTATGACGCGAAGTTTTTCAACATGATCATGTATGGCGGAGATATGTATGACATAGAGATGACAACCAAGTACCTCCTTGATAGATATGGAGCTAAACATATTGTGGCAGTCACAGGCTTTTCGGAATTGGCAAGTTACAATAACGAAGCCGATAACATGAAAGGAAACCTTCACGCTAGGGTTGACGGGAGTAATCTCCTTCTTTTTTACGCTAGATACTTATTTGCGAATCCTGAATATGCGCTGGCAAAACTGTCTGCTTACCGAAATTCCACATACCTTGTAAATGCTGATAAGGTCTTTGATGCCGCCACCGGAGCCTACGACAAGTCTGTCCGCGATTCAGAACCCATAGGTTCGTTAGATGACTACCTGGCTAAATATCCTTTTTTCAAGGAAAAAATACCCGCTTACGCGTCCCTTCCTGATGTAGATGCGTGCGTCGAATCTGTTGAGCGCATAAAAGACATGTGCCAAGAAGCAGGATCTACTTTCACGTTAATAATATCCCCCATGTTCCACCTAGAGCTCGATATCTTCCCAAAGGAAGACATATCTGACTTTTATCGCAAGTTATCCCGGGTAACAGATTTCTGGGACTTTTCCGGCTACCACAGCGTGGCATTTGAGCCCAGGTATTTTTATGACGTCTACCACCATAGGAACGCCGTAGGGGCTATGGCCCTTGCCAAAATGTTTGATGATGATACCTTCTATATCCCTAAAGACTTTGGCTGTTACGTAACTTTAGAAAACGTAGAAGCGAGGCTGGAAGAATACTTTAGCGTCCCTCCTGAACCCCTAGACAACGAAAAGAAAGTGCCTATCCTTATGTACCATAACCTAACAGAAACTGAGACAGAGGGTTTTTGCGTCACAGCAGAAACTTTCGAAGCCCAGATAAAGGCTTTACGAGATGCAGGCTACGAGGCAATATCCTTCGCAGATCTCATTGATTTCGTTGAACGCGGGACAGACCTGCCAGAAAAACCTGTCATAATAACTTTTGACGATGGATATAAAGATAGCGCAAGAATTGGAGCGCCTATCTTGGAAAAATACAATATGTGCGGAGCAATCAATGTTATCGGCGTATCTGTTGGAAAAAATACTTACAAAGATACAGGTGAACCAATCACCCCCCACTTTTCTTTCGAGGAGGTAGCTCCTTGGGTGGAAAAAGGAGTTCTGGAAATTCAGAGCCACAGTTTTGACATGCACAATTCTAAAGAACTGGACCAGGACGACTATAGAAAGGGAGTGTATCAAAAGCCCGGAGAAAGCGAAGAAGAGTACATCGCAAAGTTTAGGGCAGATGTAGAGGCATCTCGCCGTGCTATAGAAGACGCTCTAGGCACTCAAGTAACTGTGTACGCCTACCCCTTCGGCTACTATACCCAGCTATCCGAGGTGCTACTTTGGGAGATGGGAATAAAGGTCACCCTTACTGTGGAAGAAGGAATAAACGTGGTAATTAAGGGGTTGCCCCAGAGCCTTCGTGCTCTCAAGCGATGCGCAGTAGGAGAACACATGTCACCTGTAGAATTAGTAAATTACCTGGAAGGATTGATGGGTAGTGACTAAAGAAAAGATTTTTGAGTTTTTTAAAGCAAAAGGCGTATCCGACAATCTTGATTTCGAAACCGACCTGTTTAAGGGCGGCTTCATAGATTCGCTATTTGCATTTGAGGTTGTAGTATTCCTGGAAGAAACTTTTGGCGTTCACCTAGATAATAAAGACATTACGGAAGAAAACTTCAGAACCATAACTTCAATGGCAAGTATGATTGATCGCATAAGAGGTGTGTGACATGGGCGATAAAAAGACTATTAAATGCCTGGTATGGGATCTTGATAATACGTTGTGGGACGGCACCTTGCTCGAAGGCGACGATATAGTACTTCGCGAAGGAGTAGTAGATGTAATACGTGAGTTAGATAATCGCGGGATCTTGCTCTCAATTGCCAGCAAAAACGAGCCTGAGGACGCCCTTGAGGCTCTTTCACGTTTCGGCCTCCTTGAGTATTTCTTAGTACCTCAAATTGGATGGGGCCCTAAGTCTGACTCAATTGCTGAAATTGCGCGACTGCTCAACATCGGATTGGATACCTTCGCGTTCATCGATGATCAACCTGCCGAGCGAGCAGAAGTAACTTTCCACCACCCTGAGGTAAGAGTGTACGATGCTTCCGAATACCTTACCTTACCTGACCTTCCAGAATTCACACCTAGATTCATTACACCTGATTCAAAACTGCGGCGCAAAATGTACCAAGATGACCTGCAGCGCCGCGAAGTAGAAGAGCAATTTGCCGGTAACTCGGAAGCTTTTCTTAAGAGTCTCAACATGAAACTTACGCTATCCCGCGTAAAAGAAGGGGACCTTGAACGGGTTGAGGAACTGACTTTGCGCACCAATCAACTGAATTCAACTGGCGCAACATATGATTATGAAGAACTGCGCAGTTTCATCCACTCAGATGAACACCTTTTCCTTATTGCCGAACTAACTGATAAGTTCGGTGATTATGGCAAGATCGGTTTGGCCCTCGCTGAAAGATCTGAACATGCCCTTACTATTAAACTCTTACTTATGTCGTGCAGAGTTATGAATCGGGGCATTGGATCGGCGTTCCTTGTACATCTGGCCAAGACCGCAAAAGCGGAGGGGCTGGATCTTTTGGCTGATTTCGTTTCAACAGGCAGAAACCGCGCCATGTATATAACTTACAAGCTCATGGGATTTGAGGAAATACGCCAAGAAGGCAACTGGTCCCTCTTAAAATATTCAGGGGCTGAGAAAGAATATCCAGATTACCTGGAGGTCGAAGTAATAGAGTAAGTACTAATTCCAACTGGACATTAGCCACAAGGTTCGGGCGCCTATGATAGACGTCTGAACCTGTGGTATGAAGAAAAATGATCCAAAGTTGCACCTTCCACCTAGCTACAGTAGTCACACCAGTTGTAACCTAGTTTGTTTTCTATCTTTATCGCACCCCATTTTCCACAATCGCAGGGACCGAACTGCATATTTATGCAATGCCCTTCATTATTAGATCTGATTTCCAAAAAAGAAGGAGGATTTTGGCACGTTCTGTCGAAAGCTAACTCGAGTGTATTCGGAAAAGCGAACACTGGAAATCTGTTTCTTAAATGTTGCTAACTGGTTCTCTGCAATTCTGTAAAAGTTCGCAACTACCGATACAACTAACACATAAGCCGCGTGTCACGCGGTATTGGGGTAACGGTCAAAACAGCCTCAAACGGAGGTGAACTGCTGTGTGAAAGGACCCATCTATCCTATACCACAACACAAATGGTTCATCGAGAATTCCCTAAGAAAGAAGAGCATTCCATGTTCGTAATGTAACTAAATCAGGAGGTGAGTCTCAGTGACTTTACTTGCAGCAAACGCAGCTGAGGGAGTCTTCATCTTCGCACCTGGCATGCTTTGGGATTTCATATTGATTGCGTCATTGTTCGTTTTAGTTTTCGTGATGATCCAGAGAGCCAGAGTGGGTCTTCCCATTCCTGAAATTCGCAAAATAGCAGGTTTGGAAGCCATTGATGAAGCGTTAGGACGCGCGACAGAGATGGGCAAACCGGTCCACTATTCACCTGGTATGAGCGGGTTCGGCTCAGAAATGTACGCGGCACTTGCCGTTTTGTCTTATGTAGCCAAGATGGCCGCTCAGTACGATACAAGACTCATCGTAACTACCAGAAGGCCTTACATCCATCCTGTTGCATCGGACATAGTCAAACAGTCTTATTTGGAAGCAGGACGCCCTGAAGCCTTCAACCCTGAAGATATCAGGTACGTCTCAGAATGGCAATTTAGCTATACTGCTGCTGTAATGGGCATATTTCAGCGTGAAAAACCTGCGGCAAACTTGCTCATAGGTTACTGGATGGCAGAATCTTTGGTGCTGGCGGAAGCAGGCGCACAAGCGGGCTGCATTCAGATAGGTGCAAATACTAACATATTCCAAATACATTTCTTCATAGTTACCTGCGACTATACTTTGATAGGCGAAGAGCTGTTCGCTGCATCTGCTTATCTGTCCAAAGACCCAATGCTTACCGGTACTGTAGTAGCTCAGGACATGTTAAAAATAGCCATAGGTTGCTTAGTAGTTATAGGTACTATCATTGCAACAGTCAAAGGCGATGCACAAAGCCTTATTGACTTTCTATCGCTCTAAGGGGGGAGAACAGTGAAAAAACAACTTCCACTTATAGTAGTTGCTGTAACAGCGATCATCGTAATGGCCGTTAAGTTCATTGACTTGGGCGATTTCGGCGCGGCAACTATCAAAGAACTAGATACTTGGAGTCAAGTAACCTACGAGTTCGCATTTCTCTTAGGAGCAATCAACTTGACTCGTTTGCACTACGGTAACGTCTCGAAAAAGCGTCCCAAGTGGGTATATAGCGTGATAGCTCTCATTGCAATGGTAGCCGCTGCGATAATCACTTTGGTAAATGGTGTGAAAGGAGACGTCACTGTTTTCGTTGTCGAGAACATTGCTAACAGAATTGACAGTGCCGTTTATGCTTTGTTGGGCTTCTACGTGTGCTCCGCTGCATATCGCTCCTTCAAGCTCAAGAATGTAGAAGCCACCCTCTTGCTTGGAGCGGCAGTGTTACTCATGCTTGCACAAGCCCCTATTGGGGATGCCATTTTCCCAGGTATTTCAAAAGTCGGGGAATGGATACTTTCAGTACCTAACTCGGCAGGCATGCGCGGTATACGCCTTGGTGCTGGCATTGGTGCATACGCAGCGTCAATTAGGGTTATTCTGGGCCTTGAGCGAAGCTGGACAGGTTCGTAAAGAAAGGAGGGATCCAGATGGACTGGGAAAAACTGCAGCATATAGATATTCGAATTCTATATGTGATAATACTTGTATGTTTGTTGATTCCTATGTTTAAACCAATAGGATTGCCTATTGCGATATCTGATGCTACCAGGCAAGTATACGAAACAATAGAAAATCTCCCCGATGGTTCAGTGATATGGGTCTCTCATGATACAGGCCCTGGAAACGCACCGGAACTGAACCCTATGATAACGGCTTTAGCACGTCAAGCCTTCAGGAAAAACTGCAAAATCATAGCAACTGCGTTTTTCAACGAAACCGTCGGTCCTACCCTCGTTTATACCCACATAAATGAGGTTGCTGAGGAAATGGGCAAAGAATACGGCGTTGACTGGATTAATCTAGGTTACAGAATAAATGCTGACGCAACAATGAAACTCATGGTCGAAAATATTGCTGAAGGCGCTCTGGGCGTTGACTGGCAGGGTGAACCGTTGGACAAATTCCCGATCATGCAGGAAGTAAAATCAATTCGCGATGACGTGGATCTGCTCTTCGTCACCACTGTAGGAAGTCCGGGATACAGTGATTGGATGCAATATGTCGCAGAACCGCTTAACAAACCACTCACAGGTGGCGCATCCCTAACTATGTATTCAGGGTTGCAGCATTACATTCGTTCCGGACAATTGAAAGGTTTCCTCGGTGGATTGAGGGGCGCTGCGGAATATGAATTGCTTGTCGGAGCCCCAGGCAAAGGTTGCGCAGGTATGGATGCTCAATCTCTAGGGCACGTTACAATTATTGTCTTCTTGATTCTAGGTAACATAGGCTACTTTGCTGCCAAGAAACAAAGGCAGCAAGAAACCTATTGAAAGGAGGTCATGAAATGACAGTAGAACAATTGGGTAATATATCCGCCTCGATCTGCATAATCATGGCCTGGTCATACTTGTGGAAAGAGGACAATCCTTTATATAACTTAGCTGAACACTTACTTGTAGGTATAGCTACAGGCTACGGGATAGGATATACGATATTAGTTCAACTTGTTCCTAGAATAAATGATGAGATCATCGGAAACCAGCACTATTCTCTGATCATTCCCGCAATCATTGGCTGTCTAATATACTGCCGATTCTTCCCAGGATACGAGTGGTTATCTAAGATATGTATGGGCTTCTGGATTGGATACGGTGCAGGCAACCATCTGGCGTTCAACCCAGCAACATATATGCCTCAGGTATTTGATACTTTCATCAATCTCACTAACATAAACAACATACTTTACTTCCTGATAGTAATTGTGGTCATATGGTACTTCATTTTCACGGTAAGAAAAGATACGCCTGTGCGTAGCGGAGCCTCTCAATTAGGTCGCTACGCGCTAATGATCGCCTTTGGTTCCGCCTACGGTTCAATCACCATGGCCTATTTATCACTTATCATCGGTCAGCTAGAAATAATCTTCAGAGATACGTTGCATCTCATAAAATAAAAATCTAGTCTAAGGCTACAGGTAAAGAAACAGGAGGCCTGCGGAACCTCCTGTTTCTTTGTCATATGCTAGATAGACTTTCGGATTTTACTTATATTAGGCACCTTATTCATGGAGCAAGATCGAATAGAAAGGAACTGTTCCCGGCGCTCCGGTGCTTCAGGATTGTCTTATCACATCAACGAGATCGAGAATGACCATATTCATTTCTCGCCCCGCACGTTTGAAAACCGGAGTACTGCATCTGGTTGCCATGGTAATTTCTCTCTTCAATGCTCATAAGCCTGCATCACATCTGAAATGATGTGCATGGCCTCTCCTCGCAAAATCCTTTTGAGTTTCAGAAGACCCAGAGTAATCTTACACAAAAAT
>Ga0209608_1000908_pt1 | contig 26593 bp, 21 predicted proteins | sample AD_UKC130_MetaG_FD_184428 | JGI IMG/M metagenome (GOLD analysis project Ga0209608, IMG submission 184428) | Active sludge microbial communities of municipal wastewater-treating anaerobic digesters from Canada - AD_UKC130_MetaG (SPAdes) (version 2) | ecosystem: Engineered > Bioreactor > Anaerobic... | reverse complement strand
AGAAGAAGGCAAAAGAGATATATATTGGTGATACTCCTGGAAGCACTCTCTCCAATATTACTGATCTTTACAGAAAAACAGGAATGGAAGAGGTATCTAAGAAAACAGGAGCAAAACTTATTAATTTATACTCATCTGGAGCTATCACAATATCAGGAAATGGTTTAGTAGAGTCTATTCCCATAACTAAGTTTATAAAAGAGGTAGATTATGTAATAAATGTACCAAAATTAAAAACCCATAACTTTATGCTTATGACCTGTGCCATAAAAAATCTTTTTGGACTTGTCCCTGGGACAAATAAAGCTAAGATGCATTCTCTTGCTATAACACCAAAAAATTTTGCTAAAATTCTTGTGTATATATGCGAAGAGGTAAAACCTCTCATAAATATTGTGGATGCCATAATAGGAATGGAGGGAGAGGGTCCATCTGCAGGAAATCCCAGAAGATTTGGAAAGATCATTGTAGGAGTAGATCCTGTGGCTGTGGATACTGTCTCAAGCTTAATTCTGGGATATAGACCTGAAGAGATCTATACAAATGTTATAGCTTATGAAAGAGGATTGGGAGAAATGAATTTGGAAAATATAGAGATTATAGGGAATACTACGGAAGGATTATTTAATAAAGATGTAAAAAAGGGAAAAAGTCTTCATATGTTAGCCGACAAAGTCCCAGGATTTGTAAATAATATTGCTTCTTCTCTTTACTCAAGATTTGTAAAACTATATCCTGCGATTGAAGATGAAACGTGTATAAAATGTGAGATATGTGCTAACAGTTGCCCTCAAAAGGCTATTTTCCTAATAGATAATAAGATGATTATTGATTATGAAAAATGTATATCTTGTTTCTGCTGTCATGAATTATGTCCTCAAAAAGCTATAAAGCTTGAGAAAAACTTCATTGCAAGGAGAATCTGGAGATAAACTATTTTTCCTCCATCTCAAATATGCCCCTTCCAAAAATTGTCACAAATAGGATAAAGACAGCAAGCATAACTAAAGAAAATAAAAGGATAAAACTCATGCTTATTTCTTCGGCTCCCACAGACATTCTAAGACTACGTCCTATATAGTAAAGGGGCAAAAATTTAGCAAAAGTTTTTAGATAATCAGGTAAGAATCCCAATGGAAAATATATCCCAGAGAAAAATGCCATAACATTTAAAATTAAATTCGCTACATTATTTGCTGTTTGAGGCTCTTTAAATACGCTTGATAATAAGATACCTAAAGCCATCATGCCAAGAATTGATGTTCCAGCAGAGATAAGATATAAAACCCAATTTATTGCAAATCTAATCCCAAATAAAAACTGAGAGATTAAAAGGACAAGAGTACAAGAGGCTAAGCTTACAAGAAAATTTCCCACAAGCATTCCAGAGATAAGAGTGGAAGCACTTACAGGCGATACAGCAAATCTTTTTAATATGCCTTCTTTTCTGTAATATCCAAAAAGAGCAATCATTAAAAACATAGCCGAACCAATAGAAAAACTCACAACACCTGGTATCATATAACCAAGGTCGGTAATCTTAGCCTTTCCAGGATCTATAGTCTCTTCCTCTACTTTTATAAACTTCTCTTCTATCCCAGCTTCCTTCTTAGAATAGAGGGTAGATATACTACTTCCCAAATTTCTTAGGAATGGCTTCTGCTGAAAACTTGTAAAATTTATAAGAAGTTTAAATTTATTCCCATCAAAAATAACTCCACAATCGGCATCTCCTTTTAGGACCATATCTCTCATCTCATCTTCTTTTTCTACTAAGATCACATTAGTACCTTCTAACTCCTTCACAACTTCTGCCACATTCCCTTGTGATTTTAAGACTGAAATATTTGTTATAGGAAGCTCTTCAGATGAACCTCCAAAGACAAAGCCAAAGATGATGATAATAATCATAGGTAGAATAAGAGAGAAGAAGAAAGTGAATTTATCTCTGTAGAAACTCTTTAATCTATATAAAGCTACACTCAAAAAGCTTTTCATGAAAACTCACTCACCATATATTTTTTTAGTGCGATATAGAGAAAGATTACAATGTAGATTAAAGGTACTAAAACACTTAGAAATTTCGGATATGTAGAGCTCATAATCCCTAAGGAACCCCTTACACCATCACAAAGATAGGTAATAGGATTTATCAAAACAATCCATTTAATAAACCAAGGCACACCTTGAACTGGAAAATAAATTCCTCCTAAAAATTGCATAGGAAATTGAAGTATCTGACCAACTATTCCAGCAGAATTTGCACTCTTTGATACAGCAGATATGAAGAAACCCATAGCACAAAAAGTAACCGTAGATAAAAACATATAAAAAAGAAAGGCAGGATTAAAAGGATTTATAGTACTTTTATACACAAATTTACAAATTGCACTTACAACAACTATTTGAATAATAATAAAATAAGCCCTTGATAAGAAAAAAGAGCTAAAAAAGGAGATAGGAGAAAGGGATGTTACATGAAGTCTCTTATAGATCTTTCCTTCTTTATACCAAGCAAGCTCTGAACCTATCCCTAGTAGTCCTGTAAAGAATATTGCAAGAATAAGAATGCCTGGATATAAAAAATCCACATATGAAAACGTCTCTTTTGTCCCCACAATTTCGGTCTCTACTTCATACTCTTTTATATCTTTCATCCTTTTTGCAAACTCTAAATCAAATCTTTCAAAAATATTCTTTACTATTAAAGAAGCAGTCTGGGACGTGGTACTATGTTTCAAAGAATATAATTTTATAGTGGGAGGCTCAAAACTAAGCCCAAAACTTTTAAAAGCAAAATTAGAAAGAAGTGCTGCATCAAATCCCTTAGGAATTTCTACTATACCATTGACCTTTTCAGATTTAAGATCCGATAGCATATTATCCTTAGAGGAAATACTATTAAAAACTTTAAGATCAAAGATTTTATTCTCTCCAGAGCTTAAATTATTAAATACATCGTAGATGATATTAGAGAACTCACCTTGTTCAGGCTTTATAAGATAAAGACTTAGATTTATTCTTTCTACATCTGTAGTAGAGGAGAAGATAGTAACAAGTATGACAAGAAGCACTATTGGAAAAGCAAGGAACCAGAATAAATAATCCTTCTGTCTAATAACAGATTTAAAAAGATAGAATGAATTCTTTAGGATCATGCTTCTTCTCTCAACTGTTTACCTGTCAAAGCGAGAAAAACATCTTCAAGATTTGGCTGTCTGATTATCTCATTAGTTATTTTAAGATCATATTTTTGAGCAGATTTTAATAACGTATCAATAGTAGAAAAAACATCATCGGTTTTTACCACAAGCTTACTTTTTTTAGGGTTATATGAAAGACTAAGGTTCATCTCTTGAAGTTCATTTAAAAATTCCTGATTCTCCTCAATCTCTACCTCTATTATGCTTTCTCCACCTATACTTTTTATTAAATCTTCTGGAGTCCCTTCTCTTATAATCTTACCGTTATCCATAATACAAACCCAATCTGAAAGAAACTCTGCTTCTTCCATATAGTGAGTTGTAAGTACTATAGTCTTGCCTTGCTTCTTTAGATTGAGAAGGAGTTCCCATACATTTCTTCTTGCCTGAGGATCAAGCCCTGTGGTTGGCTCATCCAGAAACATAAGAATGGGATCATTAATAAGTGCAAGTCCTAACGCTAATCTCTGTTTCTGTCCTCCTGATAACTTCTCCACATAGGTGTTTGCTTTTTCTTTTAATGATACAAAACCTAAAACGTCATCTACTTCTTTTCCCCTATTATAAAAACTTCTAAACATACTTAGAGTTTCTTTTACCGTAAGGTTAGGTATGAAAGAGGTCTCTTGAAGAGATACTCCTATAATCTCTTTCTCTTCCTTACCAATTCTGTCTACAGTTCTACCAAAAATGGTAATTTTACCACTATCAGGAGTTCTTAGTCCCTCAATAATCTCAAGAGTAGTAGTCTTACCTGCTCCATTAGGACCCAGAAGAGTAAATATTGATCCCTGCTTTATCTTAAAGCAGGGACCATCTACTGCTACCAGATTTCCATAAGTTTTTCTTAGATTTTCTACTTCTACAATAAATTTATGATTTATCATTTAGAAGTAATACCTAAACCCTAAAGCTCCATCCACATCAAAATATGTACCAGGGACTAATTCAAGGGTTGGTACTATCTCAAAGAAGAAATCTAAAGGCATTCCCTTAGGTATATACGCTATTCCTAAAGGAAATCTTATCCCGAAACTAGTACTGCCACTTGCCAATATTCTTACCCCTATACCATAATAAAAAGGTAAAGATCCGTTAGTTATTTTGAATAATGCAAAATTATGATTTACATAATCTGCAGAAAGATGCAAAACATTAGCTGTTGTACTCCAAGCCAAACCAAAGTCTAAAGCAGTATTTTTACCTTGCCACAATTTAAAAGAAAGACCTGTAGGTTCCCCTACTATAACTCCTACCCCAAAATTTCCTGCATAAGAAATGCTAAGGAGAAAAACTAATAAAAAGAAAGGCAGAACAAATTTTCTCATCGCTTATCACCCCACTTCCTAATCAATTTTCTGTAAACTTTTGCAAGTTTATCAAAAAATCTAAATTTTTGCAAGTTTACAAATTGCCTTTAAAAGTCTATATGAAAAATCTATTTCTATCTGTGGTGAAGCTTAGAGAGAAGAATTCTTAGAAGAGAGGTAATTAGGAAGATATTCTTAATTTTCATGATTTTGTATGATTACATGCTGTAATCAATAGGCATACTAAACAGTACCTAATATCCTAAGTTCAGGGAATATTTCAACTTCTTCTTTTGGTTCTTCAGGAATAGGAATTTTGTCTTCAATTATCATCTCCACTACTTATCTAATATTCTTCAAGATCTCTTTTTGAGTATAGAAGTTTATAAAATTTAAAGATTTAATGATACAATATTAGATGGGTGGGTTAATGACAAAATTCCTATTTATGCTTTTTTAGTTCTTAATAAATAGGAAAATATTAATTTTTAAGGAGATGATTTTATGTTAGAGGATGATGTGAAATTTAGAATTACAGTAAAGTCTACAAAGGATGGTGAACCTTGCTATGCAGGGCATAAACCAGGAGATACCTTTGAATGTGGCTATCTTACACCTGAGGGATTATGTGGATGGGCTTACCACTCTTTATATCCCTTTATCCATGCCTTAAGACATACAAAATCTTATGAAGATGAAGATTATAGATTAGTAAAGAAAGATACTGTGGAAGTAGCATGCCCAGATAATGCTTGGGTTGTTTTTAAAATAGAGAAGCTTTGATATAAGAGATTAGTATACTTTTGAAGTATTAGAAAAGGGCCTATCTCTATATTTCTATAAGGATAGGCCATAAAAATAGCAGTCAATCAAACTTTACTTTATCTCAATTCTAACATCCATCTGTGCCTCTCCTGGTCCACCGCCATTGCATACTATATCGTAAGTTCTATTTTTGCCCCAATTTTGCCCAGAAGTTAAGAACAAACTCCCAACCCCAATAAGATCATCATCTCCTGTATCTGCATCATAAACTCTAATATTTATAGATAGATAGTTTCCCACATTAGGAGTCTCAAAAACTATTACATTTATACCATCTCTTATATCTCCCTCATTCATTCCCCAGTCTCCAGAAGAAGGAACTCTTGTAGATTGAGTTCTTACTCCATCAGTTATCACAAATTTTGCATACACATCATCCTTTCCTGCCCACTCTGGATTCGTCTCATCTACTAAAGTATATCTCTTAACTACAACCATAACAGGTGGATTAGGCGAAACACTATAATGGAGATAGTATCCTCGCTCCATTATAGCCACACAGCAGGCTACAGCTACGGGGTAAATCTCTCTCATATAATCATCATATGGTATATAAAAAGTAGTCTTAGAAGGCTCGGCTCCCCATAAATTGTTCCAGTTAGCTGTAGAATAATTATAAACTTTTTGTGCTAACTTTTCTAAAAGCCACCTTACTTCTCTCTTGTATGGAGGGATTCCACCCACAGTAAAGGTGTTATTAAGAGCATTTTTGACTTTTTCTACATCAAACCATCTTTTTCTCCCTTCATATTCCTTTTCTCCCCTATAGGTATACCAGTAATTTGCCCAATCCTCAAATTCCGAGTGTCCCCATGCAAGAGTATTAAAAACGTGATGTATTTCAGAAAGATCCCCTACTCCATGTAGACAATATCCAAGATAGAAAGGTCCCCAATAAGGATGGCTCCACCAATCCTGACTTTGCTTAAACCAATAATCACTTAAATTATCCATGGGAGCATAAATCATATTATGATGATCATTTTCCCATCTCGTATAGCAAGAATAGTTAGTGGAAGATATTAAATTACCTGTCTCATCTTTTCCTCCTTCACTTTTTTCATACCAATCCAATAAAGCTCCTGAATGTGTTATACAAAAATCATCGTTTCCCATCCACACATCCACCCAATAATCATCATCGTGCGCATTATTTACCAAGGTTTTATGCCTTATATAGTTATATCCATCAATATTATTATGAATTCCTCCTCTCCTATTACCATGAGAACTATCCTGCCAATTATTCACATAGGAAGGATAATCTAAAAAATGCATATACGCAGAGTAATTTGTACCGTTAGCAAACATATGTATTATCCAGTCTGGAATCCATGAGCCTTCTGGTCTTGTCATATGTCTATGGAAAGGCCATAATTCGTCATTATCAAAACAAAGATTTGGAAGTTTATCAAAATCCACAGCTCCACTGGCTATAATATCCCAAGGTCTATTATCAGGGAAACCCCAATTTTGTGTCATCCAGTTAGCTGCACTTCTCTGTTGAGCTGTAGCATAAGAGACATGTTCCATATAGTAATAAGCATCTTTAACTATTTCACTGTGGATAACCCCACCCCAAGAAAAAGTATCATTAAGATTCAAAGACACAAATAAAAGTAAAAAGAAGATTATCAATATCTTAATAGATTTCATTTCTTTTTACCCCCTCTCCTTCCAGAAATTCTTTATCTCTTCATCGGTTATAGTTTTTAATACTTCTGCATCAACTTGGACTTTTAATGCCTTTTTCTCTCCTTTGTAAAGGTTAAGCAACAAATTCTGAGTTTTTGAAGAGATAACCTTTTTCTCTATCTCCCCCTTCACTGTATCAAAGGGGAGAACCTTACCTTGAATTTTAAAGAGATCCTTATTAATAGTGTAATAATTTCTAAGCTCATTCTCATTAATCTGAATCTTATACGTAGGAACCCTTTGAGATAGCACACTTAAATAAAATATCTCTGATATTGTAGATTCTTTAATAAAATCATGCATATCATTAACAAAATCCTGATCTTCTTTTGAAAGAGTCTCAAAAAGCTTCTTGAGATATTTTACCTGTATCGCTTTTAAGATGATCTCTGGTTTATCTGTGGAACCTAAAAAAATCTCTATAGCATGAGAAGGGTACAAATCTAAAACCTCTCTGAGGTAGAAAGGAGCTCCATCTACCTCTGCTACTACTACTTTACTCCAATCTAAATCTTTCTTTTTCCCTAAAAGTTTCACATAATCTATTTGAGTAAATGTAATCTTCTTCTCAGCTGTAACCTTGTTGAGTGTATCTCTGAGAAACTTATTTTTATTAGATTTAAAATTTGCATAGTCTTCTGGAGTATATAGTCTACCTAATACATAATCTACAACAAAGTGATCTTCTTTTTCTCTTATTTTTTCTGCAACTACAAGGCTTTTATCATCTATTCCTTCTGCTTTAGCCTTCTCACTAAGAACATATATTTCTTGTAAAATTTCAAAGGCATCCTCAGGAGAAACTGCAGTTTTTCTCCATAACATATAAGTTACTAAATCTTTGTTTATCTTTTTATCGTTGATTGTTAATATGAAAGGTCTTTGCAAAGTTATAGCTCCTGGAAGGATTACTTTTTTAGAGACAAGAATCTCGGGTTTTAAAATCAAAACTTTAGAGACAGATACATTAAGTTTATTCTCCGCTAAAATCAAAAGATCCATAAATTCTTTGCTTTCTCCATAATTTTTAGCTAATACTTTTAACTCTGCGATCTCTGATAATAGTTTTTCTTTTAATTTATTTATCTCATCTTCTTTTCCACCTTCTGATTCTAAAACCTTCAATTTCTCCCAATCTTGCAAAAATTCCTCTGCGCACTTTTTTACCTCATCGTTTTTGGCCATCTCTCCAAGAAGATATATGGATTTTGAGGTTTGAGGTATATTTTGTAATACAGGTTGAGCATTAACTGGAAAGACGTTTGTCAAAAAGATAATTAAAAAAAGCAAGAACATGAGAAGAAAAATTTTCCTTAGACGCATCAAAATCCCCCCTTTAGATAAGATTAAATTAAAGATGTTCCTCCTGAAGAAAATTCTAAATCTAAAATTTTAAAAAATCAAGTAATTTTTTAAAAAACTAAAATAATAGGTTAAATAGATGAGTATAAAGATACATCCCTGAAAAGTTTCCTTATCTAAAGGTATTTATACAGAAGGGAAAATAATCTTTCCTATACTTTTTCACTTATTCCAATATATGGGGGTATCAATTCAACTATATCTAAATTAATTATCATCAACATTTCTATTTCCTATCGTAATCTTCCCTACTCAGGTTACTCCTTTTTAACTAAAGATTAGTATACTTTTGCTCCTTCTTCAGTAAATTGAGCAGAGCAGAGTCTATAATAAAGCCCTTTCTTAGAGAGAAGCTCTTCATGATTACCTATCTCTATCACTTCTCCCTCTTTAAGGACTATTATCTTATCTGCTCTTTTTACTGTAGATAGTCTGTGAGCAATGATAAGTATGGTTCTTGTGCCAGCAAGATTATTTATTGCTTTTTGAATCTCCCTTTCAGTCTCTGTATCTACAGAAGAGGTGGCTTCATCAAGAATTAGAATAGGAGAGTTTTTTAAAACTGCTCTTGCAATAGCAAGTCTTTGTTTTTGTCCACCTGAAAGCTTTACTCCTCTCTCTCCAATATGAGTATAATAACCATCGGAGAGTCCTTCTATAAAATCATGGGCACAAGCAATTTTTGCTGCATTTACTACCTCTTCTAATGTGGCATCTTCTTTCCCGTAGGCTATATTTTCAAAGATAGTCCCATTAAAAAGAAACACATCTTGCATAACCATACTTATATTTTCTCTTAGAGATCTTAAGGTTACATCTCTTATATCTATATCATCAATCTTTATGCTTCCTGAATCAGGATCAAAAAATCTATTTAAAAGATACATAATAGTAGTTTTTCCTACACCTGTGGGACCAACAAAAGCTACCATCTCTCCAGGTTTTATCTCAAAGGATATATTTTTTAAAACAGGAACTCCTGGATTATAGGAAAAATTAACATTATCAAAGGTTATCTTCCCCTTTACTCTCTTTAGATCGGTAGCATTAGGTTTTTCTTTTATCTCGGGTTCTGTATCCAAAACCTCAAAAACCCTTTCTGCACCTGCTAATGCCTGTTGTAAATTCTCTAACACCTGACTTAAAGCAGTAACAGGCTGATAAAACATATTTAAATAAAGGATAAATCCTACAATATCCTCTACTGCTATCTTCCCATCTAATGCCATAAGTCCTCCCGCTGACATTACTATTAATGTTCCTAAGGAGCTAAGGAAACCAACAGTTGGGTGGAATACTGCACTTAACTTTAGAGCACTAAGAAGAGCATTCATATGCTTATATACCTTATCTTTTATCTTTAAATACTCTTTTTTGTAGTTATTAAAAAGCTGAATTTCACGAACTCCAGAAAGATTATCTTGAAGATCTGCATTTAAATCAGCAATAGCCCTTTGAGCCTTTCTAAATACGGGCATTATCTTCTTAGCAAAGACTGTTCCACTAAAGACAAGAAAGGGGATAGGAATCAAGGAAAGCGTAGCAAGAGTAGGATTCATCATAAAAAGAATTACAGAAACTCCTATTAGAATAAGGATATTACTAAAAAGGTCTGGGATTGCGTGAGCAATAAGCATCTCCAAATTTGCAGTGTCATTGACAACCCTTGACATTAGTTGCCCTGTCTGTTTATCAACAAAATATCTGAAGTGTAATTTTTGAAGCTTATCATATACCATCATCCTAACATCAGCTACAAGATGCCACGCAGCATAATGAGACAGATAGCTTCGTAAAAATTGGAAGAGTATTCCTCCAATATATGAAAGGATAAGAATAATGGAAAGATCCATAATACTTTGTCTTGGATTTGGAATCTTATCTAAATTAGTAATGATTCCTATAAGGGATTTTATAAGCCATGGTCCTAAAAGACCAAGCCCTGTAATTGCTAACAAGCTCAGTACAGAGAATATAAGATATCCCCAGTAGGGTTTTGCTATCTTTACAAGCCTTATTAAATATTGCAATTACAGCACCTCCAAAAATTTAGCTATAAAAGTATTTTAACTTAAAAAGATAGCAGTTGTCTACCAATAAAATTATCTTTTCTAACTTTTGTACTATTTTTTTTCTTCTTTTCTTCTCTCTTCTTCCCTAAGATGTGCAATAAATATTCTTGCTCTCATCTCTAAAGATACAGTTTCAAGCATAGATGGCGATTGTTTAGAATTCCAGTCTTCTAAAATCTTTTTCTCTACCTCCTTATACCATTCTTGATCTTCTACGATTTTTACTCTGCCTAAAATACTTACTAAGACCTCCCTTATATCTTTCCACCTTCTCATAAAAAGCTCTACTAAAAATAGGAAAAGGGAGGAAATAATAAGAATATTACTAAGATCTTTCTTCTCCACATTAGGTATAGTAAATCTTCTAAAAACCTCTGAGGGTTTTTCAAGAATCTTTCCAGATGTAGATGAAACAAGCTTTGTAGCAAGATCTTTATTAAAAGGCTTTGGTAAAAATTCTGGAGAATATCCTGAGATCCATGGGACTTTTGCTAAGATCTTATCTTTTTCTTTTACAATAAGTTGGTATTTTCCTAAACTTTCTATATCAAAAATGCCCTCATAACTTCCAGGATTATTCTGATATAAATCTCCCTCATATTGATTACCTTTTGAATCAACAACCTCAAATTTTAAATCAGCAAAATTAATATAATTACCATTTTTATCTGCATATATGGCATTAACAATTCCTTTCTTCCCCTCCTGTTTAATGGATACTTGTAATTCTGATGCTTGGTGTGGCACAGCTTTTCTTAACAGCTCACTAAAAAATCGTCCAAGATCTCTCCATTTTAGCCAATCTGATCCCCAGTAAGGTTTAAGGGCAGAGGTAAAAACTATTACCTGTCCAAGTCCAAACTGCCCTTGAGAAAGTATAGGATCTCCATCAGGGGAAGACACTATGACAGGATAAGGATATTTAGGAGAGGTAAGCACATAACCAGAAAGAGGAGGAAACTCTTCTTTAAGATCTTCTCCCTTTATAGGCACAAATCTTTTCTCAACAATATTAGATCTCAAGAGTGCCTTTGTCTCAGAAAGAAGGACTTGAGGAAGATTCCTAATATCCCATGTATAGTAATACCTTCCATTTCCCCACTTAGCAATATCCTTCAAAAGATATGTATTGGCATCTTCTCCTATACCTATAGTTGAGACAGTAATTTTATTCTTAGCAAGATCTTTGACTAAATTATAAAAATCTCCTCCCTCAGTCTGTCCATCAGTGATAGCTACTATATGTTTGTTCTTTACGGGGACTTTAGCAAGGCTTTCACCAGCAGAAAACAAAGGAGGATATAAGGCAGTCCCTCCTCCAGGCTCTATCCTGGAGATAAGAGATGCAACCTTATCCTTGTCTGTAAGAGGAGAGAGAGGTACTATCCATTGATAAGAATGATCAAAGGCAACAAGTCCAAAATAATCTTCTTCCTCTAAAAGATCTACCACAAGTTGCGCAGATTCCTTTGCAAGCTCAATTTTCATCTCTCCAGAAGAATAGCTCCCCATACTTCCCGATGCATCAAGTACAATAACAATTGCCACATTTGTCTTCTTAAGAATCTGATCAGGTTTTAATGTGACAGGAAGTATATCTTCTAAAGGAGTACCTTGATAATTCCCAGCAGATAAACTTTTATCTCCTCCAAGGATAAGAAGTACTCCTCCCTTATCTACCACATAATTTCTGATATTTTCCATTTTATCTATGGAAAGAGACGTTGCAGATACATTATCCAAAACTACCACTTGATAAGAAGTAAGATTTGACAAAAGATTATAAGGACTATTATCAAAAACTATATTCCAACCTTGAGTTTCTAAGGATTTTGCAAATGTATTTGCAAAATCCTTTCCTGTAAGATATAGAATCTTAGGTCTTCCTTGAACATACACGTAAGAAGAAAGAGTATTGTTCTCTTTATAAGTATCATCATAAGATAAAAGCTCTACTTCTATATCTTTCAAACCAGGACTTTTCGCTTTTAAGGAGAGAGAAATTACGATCTCCTCATCAAGATTTTTTAAATCATAATCAAAACTTACACCATCAAAAATAACTTTCATCTTTGCTTCTTTAATTCCATAACTTTTTATTCTCACAGTTACAGGAAATTCCTGACCAAGATGTACCATGTCAGGATTTTGAATCTTCTCAATACCTATCTCTTTATAAAAAGAAATTTTTAGTGGGTATACATCTAATTGAACCTTTTCTTTTTGTAATGTGGGCAATAAATTGAGAATATTCCCAGTATTTTCCTGAAGATCACTTAAAATTACTAATCTTACAGGACTATCCTTCTCTTTTAAAGAGGTAGCATATTTTACAGCATCTTCAATATTAGTAAAATACGGATTCCTAATATTTGAGATCCTTGAAAGATCAATACTTTCTGAAAGATCCTGTTCCACATTTATATCTCCTGCAAAGGAGATTAAACCCACTCTATCATGCTCTTTCTTCTCCTTTGTAGCATCTCTCATAAAATTGATGGCTCTCTCTTTTTCCCATAAAGGAACACTTGCAGACTGATCTAAGAGAAAGATTGCATCAGTCTTATCAGAGAAGGAGCTTACATAAAATCCTGAGATAGCTAAAATAAGACATAGCATCTGAAGAGATCTTATCAGAGCTCTTTTTTTGAATTTCCTCAGTAAAAGAAATACAAAAACTAAAAGAATGAGAAATAGAGGTCTTTCAAAACCTATCATGAAATTAACCATCCTCTTAAAAAGATAATGGCTTCAAAAGAAAATAATAATAAAGCCAAAATGAGAAAAATAGATGAAAGTTCTATACTAACAAAACCTGTCTCTTTCTTTACTTCTTTTTTGTTTTCAAAAGTAAACTTAGGAGCTATATCAGATTCTTTTTGGGAAAAGATATTTACTGCAAATATTTTATCTTTACCTTCCATTTTTATCTCATAAAAACCAGGCGATACAGCATTAATACTTTCATCTCCACACTTTTTTTGAGGATCATAAGATAGATAGTATCTTACAAGGTTATACATAAAAATAGGAAAAGAATCATAGTAAATCCAAGAAGTGGAATAAAGATCAAAGGCACATACCAATCCCTTTGCTCCATTTTGTTCATAAAGAAATACCATAGGTCCTTTATTCGTATAAATAAGAGGCTTTAAACTACTATCTTTAAAAATAAATCCTCTATCTATTTTTACATAGTAAGGCTGGACAAATCTCATCACAGGATGCTCCTCCCAGCTAAGCATTTTTGCATCTCTTACCTCTTCTAAATTGGTTCTATCAAGTTCTGGATATCCTCCAATAAAAAGATAGTTTCCTGAAGGTACCGTATAAGGAATAAGTTGATCAAATACAACAAAATCATAATTCTTAAGATCTTCTTCAAAGATATTATTTCTTACATCCACCTTAGAAAGAGAAATAGCCCTTAGAGCTTTCTCTAAGAACGGGTTTCCAATAGTAACTAAAAGTATCTTAGGAGAAAAGGTATTTACATAGAAAAAAGCCCTATTATCTTCCAAAAGGGTATCGTTTATATTTAACAAGGCCTCAATCTTTCCTGAAATAGCAGGAAGATCCAAAACAATGCTTTTAATCTCCTGAGGCTTAAGCTCTATATTTATAGACCCTATCTCTTTATTTTGATTTAGAATTTTAATAGGAAAATTTTTATAAAGATCCGAGAAATTTCCAACTTTTAGGAAAACCTGAATTACCTTTTCATTCTTCTGAAATACTTTCCCATCAATAATTCCCACATTATCTTTACTCTTTCCTATTACATGAATGTGATAATCATTAATGGTGCCTTGAGGGATATCTATATTAAAAGAGCCATCAGTAAATATATGAATTTCCTTTTCCATACCTTGATAAAGTCCCTCACAGAATTTGACAGTAGCATTTAAATCTCCCTCTCCATAAAAAAGCTTCTCCTCTTTAATAGCTCTCTCTACATCTGCTGTAGAATTTGAAGAGAGAACTAAAGAAGGCTTTCCCTTAGATACCACATATGTGATCTTTCTTCTATGGGATTCATTTAATAAATTTATAGCCTCCAGTTTTGCCTTTTCAAATCTTGATGGAGATATATCCCGAGATGCCATACTTCCTGATGAGTCCAAGATTATAACCAATGGTTTGGAAGATACGCCTGAGAAGGTTATCTCAGGTTTTGAAAGAGCAAGAACTATAAAAAATACTATTAAAAGCTGGATAAAGAGAAGTATATTCTTGGGAAGCTTTTTAAACCATCTTCCCATAGGCTCTTCTCTCAATACCTTCTCCCATATAAGAAGACTTGAGACCTTTAAATTAAATTTTTTAGGTTTAATAAGATAGAGAATAACCACTATTAAACCTAAAAGGAAGAGGAAAAGAAAAGATGGATTTAAAAACCTAAAGCTCACCTTACCCAACCACCCACCCTAAGGTATTTGAGAAGAAGATCTTCCACTGGAATTGTGGTAACACTTCTCATATATTCTACTTGATAAGAGAGAGAAAATTTTTCTATATCATCTAAAAATTTCTCTAATGTTTTCCTATATCTCTCAAGCATATAATCATCTAAAAGAATCTCCATTTTCTCGTTGGTCTCACTATCTATTAAACAAAGATTTCCTCTAAATCCTGGGGAAATCTCTTCTTCAGAGATCACATGTGCTAAATAAACAGAAAATTTTTTGTGTTTTGCAAAAAGAATTCCATCTTTATAACCAAGAGGAGAAAGAAAATCTGAGATGATAATTATTATCCCCTTTCTTTTTAAGGAGGCTAAATAATTCTTTATAGCATTATTCATGTCTGTAATACCATCAGGCTCTATGGTATTCAAAAGTTTTAAAAGTTCAAATATATTCCCCTTTTTTCTTTCCAAAGGAAATATCTCTTTTATTCCATCTTGGAAATAGGCAAAATTCACCTTTTCCCATGAAGAGACGCCAAGATATGCAAAAGCTAAAGCCATCTGCTTACCATAAAAAATTTTTGATGGACTACCAAAACCCATGGAAGAAGAAGTATCAAGAAGGATATGAATATCTACCTCTTCTTCTTCCTCAAAAAGCTTAATTAAAAATTTTTCAAACCGAGCATATATATTCCAATCTATATAACGAAGCTCATCTCCCACCTGATAAGATCTATAATCAGAAAACTCACTCCCTTTTCCCATCTTAGGACTTTCTCTTTCCCCAAGATATCCTAAGTTCTTGCGTTTCTTTACTACAAGTCTCAATCTTTCAAGTTTTTCTAAGAAATCTACATCAAGCTCCTCTTTCATTAAACTTCAGGCACCTTCTCTAAAATATCTTCTAAGATCTCATCAGGAGATATCCCCTCTGCTTCTCCCTCAAAACTTAATATAATTCGGTGCCGTAGAGCAGAAAATACTACATTCCTTATATCCTTGAAACTTACATTACTTCTTCCTTCAAAAAGAGAAAGAGCCTTTGCCCCTAAAATGAGGGCTTGAGCTCCTCTGGGACTTGCTCCATATTTCACATATTTTTTTACCTTTTCAGTAGCAAAGTTTGTCTCCGGATGAGTAGCAAGGATTATTCTTACTGCATAATCTTTTACTACTTGAGATACAGGTACACTTCTCACTATCTTCTTTAATTCTTCTATAGTTTTACCATCTGCCACCTTACTAACTGTAGGCATCTCTATATTTGTAGTTCTTTCAATGATCTCTAAAAGTTCTTCTTTCCCAGGATAAGTAAGGATAAGTTTAAAGAAAAATCTATCAAGCTCTGCTTCTGGAAGAGGATAAGTACCTTCCATCTCTATAGGATTTTGGGTAGCAAGCACAAAAAATGGCTTTGGCAAAGGATAAACCTTACCACCACTGGTTACATTTCCCTCTTGCATGGCTTCCAAAAGAGCAGATTGGGTTTTGGGTGTGGCTCTGTTTATCTCATCTGCTAAAATAATATTAGCAAATATAGGTCCTTCTTGAAACTTAAAATGTTTTCTCCCCTCTTCATCTTCTAAAATAATATTTGTACCAGTAATATCTGCAGGCATAAGATCTGGAGTAAACTGGACTCTTGAGAATTTAAGACCTATTATCTCACTCAGGGTCTTTACAATAAGAGTCTTTCCTATACCTGGCACTCCCTCTAAAAGTACATGCCCTCCTGAGAAAAGGGATATTAGTATTAAATCTATTATTTCATCATATCCTACTATAACCCTACCGATCTCTCTTCTTATTTTTCCAATCACGTCAGTAAAATCCTCTAAGGATAAAGCCAAAATAAAAACCTCCTTTACTGAGAAAAATATATTTTTAAAATATCTTGAAACTCCTGGGGAAGAATTCTGGAAGGTACAGGACTTTCTTCTTGATATTGAGGGCTTATACTTACCGAGCCTCCTATAGTTTTTCTTTCCCCTGTTAAAGTAGGCGCTTGGAAAAGATAGCTCTTCCCCTTTTCTTCCTCCTGAGGAGAAGGGACAGATACTTTTTCTCCAGAAAAAACCTTTCTTTCGGATTCCTTCTCTCCAAGTTTAGTATTTCTCTCCTCAGTTCCAGGAAGAGATCCTGAAGACTCTTTTTTATCCACGACCTTACCTCCAGTGATAGGAGCTTGGGTCATTCTTTCTTGCTGTGATTGGATAGGCATATTTTCAGTGCCTGCAGTTTGTCCTCCTTCCTTTTCCCCTTGTGAAGAGCTACCTTCCTCCATAGAAGGAGAGATTCCTGAAGCTACCGATCCTAAGGAAGGCATATTTGAAGTACCTATGCTACTTTTTTCAGTTCCTTCCTTTTGAGCAGTACTTTCTTCTTTCTTGTCTTCTACTTTCTGATTTTCCTTCTGGCTCTCCTTAAACTTTGTATTATTTTTATCAAAGTCCCATTGAGATAAAAATTCTTCCAAGGATTTTGGGGTCTCAAAACTTTCTACCTTCTCTTTATTGAAATCTTCCTGTGATACTTGCTGTTTTTTAACTCCTTCCCCCTCCAAAATATTGTCAGACAGATGAGCTTTCTTCTCTAATAGAGAGTTCTTTTGCTCGTTATATGCCCTTTTATTTTCTGTAGGATTAAAAGCAGATATCAGATTTTTAGGGGGAGAAATAATAAGACTCAAAGCCAAAAGAATTAGAGTAAGAAAAGCCATAGTCTTTAAAAGTTTTGAAGGTTTAAAAGAATAAGCCTTTCTAAGATCAATATATCTAATTCTTTCTTCAAGATCCTCCTTAAGTCTTTCTATAAGACCATAAGGATCTTGATGCTCTTTATATTCCCAAAAAGTGATAAGTCTTTCTTCTAATGAAAAATGCCTATCAGCTTTTATTATAACCTCTAAATCCTCAGGCTTTTTCCTTTTTAAAAGATATAGCATAAAGATAGGCAAAGGTAGTAGTAGGAAGGAAAATACATTAAAACTGAAGGATAAAATTTTAAAAATTAAAAAAAGATCAAAAGCCGCAATTAGAGAACTAAGAAATCCTTCTATTAAGTAATAATTATTTACTTTTTTTAGGAGTCTACCTACATTCTCAAAAAAACATTACTCCTTATCATCTCCCTTATAATATTTTAACCTTTTTTGAGCTATTAGTATAGAGACTAAAAAAATAAGTAAATAAACGAAAATAATTATTGGAAGGTGAATCTTAGGGTTAAACACCACATTTACATAAAGTATGTTTTCTGCTTTTACAAGCCAGAGAATATTATTAAGGGGAAAGAAAAAAGAACTCTTAGGAAAGAGAAAAGGAAAAATAATAAAGAGAACATAGGTACTCCAATGAAGAAACCAGCTTAAAGAGGGATTTTGGAACGTAGACCAAAGTATTCCCAACCCTAATACAGGGATAGCGTCTAAAAGTAGCATGAGGTAAAGATAGAGAATCCTAAGAATAGAATAAGGAAAGCTAAAATTTATAAGAAGATTAAAAGGCAAAAGAAGAATAAATAAAAAACAAAGATAAAGGAGTATAGAAAGAGCTCTACCTATAACTATTTTAAAAGTGGAAAAAGATGAATATTTAGCTAAATTTATTATCTTAAATTCTTTCTCAGAAAGAAGATTTCCTGAAGATATTACAGAGGTAAGATAAAGAAGAAAGAGAAAATGAAGGATAGCAAATATGAGGAAAAGATCAGGTACTGAATATCTATTTAAGTTCAGAGTTTGAGATGGCCAAAGTATAAAGGATAATAGTATGATAAAAAAATAGTAGGTAAATTCAATCTTTAAATATTTATGATCTTTTATCTTGGCTCTGAAATCCACAAGCCACCAAATCTTCATTTCTCCTCCTCTCTTAGAGGAATGATAATAATATTATCTCTTCTAACTCCTGCATTTAAATTAAAAAAGTTAAGGATATTTACAGAATCTTCAATCCTCCCCCAAAGTATTATCTTCTCATTATCTATAGGGTCACTTTTTATTTTATACTTTTTAAGGACCTCAGAGAGTAAAGAAGGTCCTCTCAAACCACTACGCCATACTGTCCATACTTTCTTCTCACCTTTCAAAAGATCTCCCACAAAGTTTTCCTTATTATCTACTTTAACAATACAACTTTTAATATTAAATTTAGAATTATTCTGTACTGTTAGAATAAATCTATCCGATAGTATCGTAAAATTGATATCAATGGGAATTACATGATAAGAAACACCTTCCAAAAAGTATACTCTATTTCTCTCTGTGTACATTTTCAATAGATTCATCTTTTTATCTACTATAAGAGAGGTAGCACCCTTTTGAGGCTGATAATAAGCATCATAAAGAACAAAAATATTAGGAGAATAAGAAGCTATTATCTCTCTTTCAAAAGGTGAAAATATGGAAAAAGTAAAGAAATTCTCAGCCACATAACTTTCAGGATCTAAATATATGAGGCTTTTTTCCCCTACTACTAAGGCATCTTTAGTGAATGATAACCCCAAATAAGCACCTAAGAATGAAAATGTCCCTATTAAAATAAGAAATATTATAAGGAATCTTTTCCCTTGTAAAAATTTTCTTATTAAAAAAAGGAGCAGAAAGTATAAAGATAAGAATAGTAATATTTCAAATTTCCCTGGGTAGATAAAAGACTGACCTTCAAGAAGAGAAAGATCAGGTGTATATAAAAAGGTATTATGAGGAATCTTTAAGCCTACAGGATTTAAAGTAAAATATTCCTTTATAGATGGTATCTCGTCTGTAAAGAAAACTCTTTTTGTAAATATTCTTGCCATAGTAAGGGAATTTTTCAAAAGATAAGACATACTATTCCAGAAATCTCTATCTATAAGAACAAGATCATAGGTATCATAAGCTCTATAATTTACAGGAAGTTTTTCCTCTTCATATATTCTTTGTATTCTTGCCTTTCCAGATATATTTAAAGGAATATTTTTCTTACTTAACACAAGCACTAATGGAAGAGTAACCCTCTCTATAGTGAGTGCTAATTTCTCATCTTTAAGGACCTCTCCTGAAGAGGTTAGAACTTTTACCTTTACAGGATACCTAAAATCTATGGGTGGAATGAGAAACTCAACTTTTTTTCTTGAAAGGGATAGAATTTCTACTTTCTCTTTGTAGATAGTCTCACAATAACCTGCATACCTAAGCCCTTGGGTATAGATAACCTCTATATCAAGAGTTACTTTACTCCCAGGATTATATATCTCTACAAAAAGAGGAATAAACCTCTCCAGTTTCCATTCTCCATCTATTCCTAAGTCTATCTTTACATCAATCTGCTCTGCATAAGCTACGGAGAAAAGATTTAAAAAGAAAAGATTCAAAAATAGAAGTATAAAAATAATCTTTTTCATACTATTTTAATTATACAATCTTGTAGTAAAATAAGCATTATGATAGCATATCTTTTTTTATTAGGAAGAATAATTCTCTTAGGATATGAGAAAATCGTAGTAAAACAAATAGGAGCAGAAAGTGATAGTAAGGTCGCCTCTTTTCTATTTTTCTTTACAGCCACTCTTTTCTTACTCCCTTTTGCAATCTTTGATAAATCTCCTAAGGATTTTCAAATCTTAAAATATGGCATACTTAGTGGCTTTATATATTCTATCTCCTTTATGTTATATGTAAAATCATTATCCATAGGTGAAGTATCCTTAGTAGGACCTCTCTATAATTTTAATGTATTTTTCCTATTAATCCTTACCAGTATATTTCTTAAGGAGCCTTTTACAATACAAAAACTTATAGGTCTTTCTCTTTTAGTCTATGGAGCATCTTTCCTTAATAGACAAAAAAATTTTCTATCTTCTTTAAAGGTCCTTATCACTAAAAAAGAGACCTTATTAATGATATTGAGCTCTTTTCTTATTGCTATAGGTAGGACTATAGATGGATTTGTAGTAGAAAAAACAAGTCCTATATTTTATTGTTTTTTCCTTTACTTTATGATAGGCTTCTTCCAATTTATCTATATTCTATTTAGTAGGGAAACAAAAGATATTTATCCCCTTTTCAAGAAACATCCTATATTAGTAAATTTAGCAGGTATTTGTAATGCTTATTCTTATCTATTTCTTCTCTTTGCATTTCAAAAAATTGATGTTAGTGTTGCAGAACCTTTATCTATGCTGAGTATGATTATTACATTAATTCTTGCTCATTATATTTTTAAAGAGCAGATAAGATTGCGTTCTTTGGGTGTCCTTATTATGATTACAGGATCATGGATATTAAATTTGAGGTGAAAAATGAGAGAAAACTATCCTGTGTTAGAGATCAACCTTTCTGCTATCTATCATAATGCAAAGATTATTGTAGAAAAGGGAAAGGAAAATGGAATACTTATTGATGGAGTCACTAAGGTCTCTATTGGAGATCCTAATATTGGAAAGACACTTATTAAGGCAGGAGTTAGAGGAATCTCTGATTCCAGGGTTGAAAGTATAAAAAGAATGAAAAGGGAAAATCTAAACACTGAATTTACCCTTATAAGAATTCCTTCTCTATCTCAGATACCAGAGACTGTAAAATATGCTGATATTAGTCTAAATTCGGAGCTTAAAACTATAGAAGAGCTAAATAATACTATCCAAAAAGAGAGAAAAAAACATAAAATCATTATAATGGTAGAGATGGGAGATTTAAGAGAAGGTATATGGGATAAATCTGAACTTAGGGAAGTAATATCTACAGTATTAAAGATGAAAAACATTGAACTGGTAGGTATAGGTACAAATTTCACATGTTTCGGTAGAGTAATTCCCACCCAAGAAACATATATGGAATTTTCAGATCTCATAGAAGCTTTAGAAAAAGAATTTTCCATAAATTTTCAGCTTATCTCTGCAGGAAATTCCAGTAGTATTCCTTTACTTTTTGATGGAAAGATACCAAAAAAAATAAATCATCTTAGAATAGGTGAGGGAATCATGCTTGGAAAGGATACAGCTTTTAGAAATCCTATACCTGGGGCAAGATTAGATACTTTCAAATTCATAGGGGAAATTGTTGAAAGCAAAGAAAAGCCTTCTTTACCTTGGGGGATAATAAATAAAGATGCTTTTGGACATAAACCTATCTTTAAAGATAAAGGAATAAGAAAAAGAGCTCTACTCAATTTTGGAAGACAAGATATAGATCCTGACGGGTTAAAACCAGACCTTCCTGGAATAGAAATTTTAGGATCTAATTCTGATTATACAGTTGTAGATTTAGGGGAACATGAGGAAATAAAATTAGGTGATACTTTAAGTTTTTCTCTAAACTATTCTGCACTGCTTCGGGCTTTTACATCTCCTTTTATTAAAAAGATCTACAAGGAGGTAGAGTTATGAAAAGAAGAGTTTTAATAATGGGTGCTGGAGGTAGAGATTTTCATAACTTCAATGTTTTATTCAAAGATAATCCTAACTATGAAGTAGTAGCTTTCACTGCAACCCAGATTCCAGGAATTGAAAACAGGACATTTCCACCAGAGCTTGCAGGGAATCTCTATCCTAACGGTATACCTATATATCCTGAGGAAAAACTTTCTGATCTTATAAAAGAATATAAAGTAGACGAGGTAATATTCTCTTACAGTGATGTCTCCTATACATATGTAATGCAAAAGGCAAGCTTAGTACTCTCTCTTGGAGCTGATTTCCGATTAGTAGGAGCTGAAACTATGTTAAAAAGCTCAAAACCTGTAATAAGTGTATGTGCAGTAAGGACAGGCTCTGGAAAAAGTCAGACTACACGATATATCGTTAAAGTATTAAGAGAAATAGGGCTCAATACAGTTGTAGTAAGACATCCCATGCCCTATGGAAATCTTAGAGAACAAAAAGTACAAAGATTTTCCTCCTTTGAAGATCTCACAAGATATAACTGCACCATAGAAGAGAGAGAAGAATATGAACCTCATTTAAGAGAAGGTGCTATTTTATATGCTGGCGTTGATTATAAAGAGATATTAAAAGATGTAGAGAAGGAAGCAGATATTATAGTCTGGGATGGTGGAAATAATGATTTTCCATTTTTTAAGCCCGATCTATCTATAACTGTAGTGGATCCTCTGAGATCAGGACATGAGGTTGCTTACTTTCCAGGAGAGGTTAACTTATATATGGCAGATATTATTGTAATTAACAAAATTGATACTTCTTCCAAAGAAAATATCCAAAAGGTTTTAGAGAATATAAAAAGCAGAAATCCAAAAGCTGAAATTATATTTGCCAGCTCTCCCATAATACCAGAAAAAGAAGAGGATATAAAAGGGAAGAAGGTTTTAGTAATAGAAGATGGTCCCACAGTAACCCATGGAGAGATGCCTTTTGGAGCAGGTTATCTATATGCTAAAAGAAATGAGGCAGTAATCATTGATCCCAGACCTTATGCCGTAGGCTCTATAAAAAAAGCTTATGAGAAATATTCCCACTTAGAGAATGTACTACCAGCTCTTGGATATAGTAAAGAACAACTTAAAGAGTTAGAAGAAACTATTACCAAAATAGACTGTGACTATGTGATCATAGGAACTCCAATAGACTTAAGAGGGATCATAAACTTCCCTCAAAAAAGTATAAAGATCTATTACGAATATAAAGATGAAAGCTCACCTACATTAAAAGAATTGGTCAGAGAATGGTGGAATAATAAGATGAATTTACCAATCTAAATACACAAAAAGGGAGGGCTAACTAAGGATCCCCTCCCCCTTCCCCTAAAGTAGCCTATTACAAAAGATAGTTCATTTTTACTCCATATCATTTGACAATCAAATGAAGCCTTTTATATAAGTCTTTAAATACATAGCTTAAAATATATATAAATTCATCCATTTTCTATTTTTAAAAATTTTTCCTTTTTACAGCCCTTTTATATGCATTTTAACGATTATTTTCTTAAATTAATGTAGTATAATAAAATAATCACCTCGGAGGAGGTAATGATATGAGATACTTAGAAAATTTAATACCTCTTCTTTTAAAGCTTAAAAATCAAGAAGAAGTTATAGATAAAGCTGTAGAGAAAACTGTAGAAGTCATTAAAAAGGGTAGAATAATACATATATTTGGCATAGGTCATTTTAATACTATTTGTGAGGAATTCTTCTATAGACCTGGCTGTCTTGTATGTATAAATCCTATCTTTGATCCAAGTACTATGCTACATAATAGAAACTTTAAATCTACATTTTTAAACAAAACAGAAGAATATGGAAAAACTATCCTTGATAAATATGACTTAAGAGAAGATGAAATATTATATATAGTCTCTTACTCTGGAAGAGATACCATAGTTATTGATGTAGCCTTAGAAGCTAAGAAAAAAGGGCTTTTTATAACAGCTTTAATAAATGAACAAAATGCCAACTTTCCCTCTAAACATTCCTCAGAAAAGAATTTAAGAGATGTCTCTGATTTAACTATCTTACTTCCAGGTCCACCTGAAGATACTCTTGTCTCTATAGGAGATGTAGAAGTAGGACCTGTCTCCAATATTTTAGCTTCTGTAGTTTTAAATATTATATTTACAGAAACTGCCGAAGAATTAGAAAGGGCTGGTATTACACCTCCGGTCTTTAAATGGCCTACTTCTCAAAAGGAAGAAGAGAGTAATGAAAAGCTCATAGAAATCTATAAAGAAAGGATAAAGAGCTTATAAAGGTGAGAAAAATTCTATCAGGTAACATTATATTAAAAGATAGTATTATAGAGCATGGATATGTAGAGATAGAGGGAGATAAAATTGTAAGTGTGGGAAAAGGAGAAAAGTACAAAGGAAAGGATGCAAAAATTTTTGATTTTAGTAACCTATACATTTCTCCTGGATTTATTGATGTACATATTCATGGTTCTTTTGGAAGAGATGTTATAGATGGAAAATCAGAATCCTTAGAGATCATCTCTCAGTTTATTGCAAAACATGGAGTTATTGGCTTTCTTCCTACAATAGTTACGGCACCTCTTAAGGATATGAGAAAGAGCATAGAGAATATTGAAAATTTTATAGGAAGAAAAAATTTTAATGGAGCAAAGATTTTAGGAATACATCTTGAAGGACCCTTTTTAAATGCGAAATATAAAGGAGCTCAAAGAGAAGATTGTATCTTGCCACCCAAAATAGAGTACCTGGAAAAGCTTATTTCGGAAAATCTAAAGCTTATGACCCTTGCCCCAGAAATTGAAGGATCTTTTGATATTATCAGGTATCTATCCAAAAGAAATATAAAAGTCTCTGCAGGACATACCGATGCTACTGCAGATATCATAGAGAACGCAATAAATCTAGGACTTTCCCATGTAACTCATCTTTTCAATGGAATGAGACCTCTTCATCATAGAGATCCTGGAATAATAGGAGTTGCTCTTATTAACGATCAACTGAGTGTAGAGATCATAGCAGATGGATATCATCTTGCAGATCATATATTAACCCTTGTCACTAAGGTAAAACCAAAGGAAAAAGTTATACTTATTACTGATGCTATGGAAGCCGCAGGACTTCCTGATGGAGATTATGAACTCTCCAAACAAAAAGTTATTGTAAAAAATGGGAAGGCAACCCTTGAAAATGGAACCTTAGCAGGAAGCAGTTTAACATTGAATAGAGCTGTAAAAAATATGGTGGAAAGAGCAAAACTTGATATAAAAGATGCAGTTTTTATGGCATCTTATTCACCTGCAAAATTCTTAGGTTTAGAGAATAAAGGAAGCATTGAGGTAGGTAAAGATGCAGATATCACTGTATTTGATAAAAATTTTGATGTAGCGTTCACTATGGTAGAAGGAACGATCGTTTATAGAAAATCTTTAAAATAATTTTAGATCTGCTCTACCTGCTGCTCCAAAGATCTTTGTAATCACCACATCAAGATTCTCTTTTTTCCTTTCTGAGATCCAAAGCTTTGCATATTTATTAGCAAAAGCTACAAAATCAGAGTAGGAAAGGTCATTTTTCACCCTCTTTATTCCTATTCTTAGCATATCTCTAATAAGAGCAAGATCCTCGGGAAGTGCTGTCTCTTCAATCTTCTCTAAAGTCTCAGTATATTTTGCTAAAAGTCTATTTTTATCTGTCAAAAGAGAAGCAATCTGGGCATAATAATCACTCCAAAAATCACCTGTGGATTTTAGATCTTCGTGAGAAACATAAGTATAGTATCTATAGCTCAAATCTCCAAGAAAAACATGCTTAATAGTTTCTACAATATCATTCTCACCTAATATCTTTCTTACATTCAAAATCTCTTCTCTTTCACCTGTAAGTGCCATCCATTTTTCTTCCCACATTCCAACTCCCTCTGCAATCTCCATCGCTGCAAGGAGCAGGGGATAAAGGTAAGAATAAAGACATTCTGCACCATCATCTCCCCAGGAAGTTATAATAAATCCTGGAAGCTTCTTTCTTTTCGCAGGAAGCAAGAAATTTTTTATATTAGAAATAGCAATACCAAAATTTGGATAAAATCTACCCCAGTTAGAAAGCCCTGGACATGCAAGCTCCTTTTCTACTCTTTCTCCAAACATATCTATCTTCTTCTCAAAATGTTCCTCAGGAAGATGCGTATAATCCCAGTTAGCAATAATAGTATCATCCCATATATCACTTTCAAGGACTACCTTCCATCTTTCTTTTTCTTCTTCTCTCAGATACATACCTGTTAGCATATCTCCCCAAACTATAGGGATCTTTCC
>Ga0209608_1000900_pt1 | contig 26760 bp, 24 predicted proteins | sample AD_UKC130_MetaG_FD_184428 | JGI IMG/M metagenome (GOLD analysis project Ga0209608, IMG submission 184428) | Active sludge microbial communities of municipal wastewater-treating anaerobic digesters from Canada - AD_UKC130_MetaG (SPAdes) (version 2) | ecosystem: Engineered > Bioreactor > Anaerobic... | reverse complement strand
GCTGCCGTCCGAAAAAAGATACAGGCGCATTCAAGGTATACTCCGTAATAGAGTAAAAGGAGTTTTATTTACTCCTTCTAATTACTCCTTCTGTCTACTCCTTCGGAGCATATACGACGACCCTGTCGCCTTCCAGTTCCACTTTCACCTTGTTTTTGCCCTTCAGGCCGAGGGCCTGCATATATTCGGCAGGGATCTGGAGCCTGCCGGCCCTGTCCAGCACGACCAGTTCGTCATGGGTCTCGGACTGGTCAGCGAAACCGATATCGCCAATGGCGGCGAGTTCCTCGGCATAGGACCTTCTCCTTATGAATTCGCTGCTTGTACGCCCGTCACGGATGGCAACGACCCTGTCGACTTTCCGCGATATCTGCCTGTCGTGGGTGACGATGACGACGGTTACCCCAAGCACCCTGTTGAGTTCACGGAAGACATCCAGGATCGTGGCTGCCGTCCTGCTGTCCACGGAACCGGTAGGTTCGTCTGCAAGCAGCAGCTTAGGGTCATTGGCCAGCGCGATGGCTATGGCTACTCTCTGCTGTTCGCCGCCTGAAAGCTGGTTCAGCTTGCTGTTGCGCCGGTTGAGCAGCCCGACCAGGTCCAGGAGCTGCAACGCGCGGTTACGCCTGTTTCTCTTTCCGGTAAGGATCATCGGCATTTCCACGTTTTCCTGGGCGGTGAGATACGGTATGAGGTTCCTCGCATTGTTCTGCCAGACGAAGCCTACCGTTTCCCTCTTGTATTTGATAAGCTGCTGCTCATTGAATTTCAGCAGATCCTGCCCGTCCACGAACAGCTTGCCTGCAGACGGCCTGTCCAGCCCTCCTAGCATGTTCAGCAGCGTGGACTTGCCGCTTCCGCTGTTTCCTATTATGGCCATCAGTTCGCCTTTTTCCACCACAAGATCTAGACCTTGCAGGGCTACGACCTCAATGTCTTTCGTCTTGTAGATCTTGACCAGGTTCTCGCACTCGATCATCCTGGCCCGTCCGGTCTGACCGCCGGTTTCAGTCCCGTCGTCTGTACCGGCCGGCATGCCTGCATCGATACGTTCATCTTGCATCAACTATCTCACCGTCCTCCAGCGTCAGTACATGATCTGCTATCTCGATCATGCTCGGGTCATGCGTAGTCATCACAACTGTCAGCCCTTCCAGTTCGACCAGGTCCCTGAAAAGCTTCACGACCTGCAGGCCCATGTGGGTGTCCAGTTCGGCCGTTGGCTCATCGGCAAATATAACATCCGGTTTGTGCGCTATTGCCCTGGCAATGGCAACTCTCTGCTGTTCGCCGCCGGAAAGCTCGTGAGGCCTGTGATCCATCCTCTTGGCCAGTCCGACGAGCGAAAGGCACTTCCTGGCCCTCTCGCTCCTCCCCTTTGCGCCGACGCCCGCGATCCTGAGGCCGAACTCCACGTTTTCATAAGCCGACATCATTGAAATGAGCGCCACCGACTGGAACACGAACCCCATGTGTTTCCTCCTGAGTTCATTCCTGACCCTTTCACTTGCGCGCGTTATATCTATGCCGTTGAATATGATCGATCCCGAATCCGGCCTGTCAAGCGCTCCCAGCAGGTTGATGAGAGTGGTCTTGCCCGAGCCGGACCGGCCTCTCAGTATGGTCAGCTTCCCCTTCTCTATTTCTATCGATACGTTTTTCAAAGCATGTACTACCGAGTTCCCCGATTTGAAATCCCTCGACAGGTTTTCGGTTTTTATGATGCAGCTCATTGCACGCCCTCCGTCAATCTTCCCCAAGCTTGACTGCCTGGTCTATCCTGATTTTTGCGATTATCCTCCACAGCGTCACGAACCCTACGGTGATCATTATGCCTATAACGGTATAGATCTTGATGTAATCCTCTCCGTATGCGATTATCCTGAACGGAGGCACCTGCTCCGCCGCGCTGTATACGATCTGGAGCAGCGGGATGAATATGTCGCCCGCCAGGCCCCCCACGATGATCCCGATGATGATTGCTGCGCCGGATACGAGCAGTTGTTCGCACGCCAGCATCCCTATAACTTTGGCCAGCGACATTCCCATGGCCCTCAGTATTCCAAACTGCAGCGTCCTGTTATGGATGGATATGATCCAGTAGATCAGGAACCCCAGCAGGCTTATGAGCATAGAAGCTATGAACCCCAGGGTGAGCATACCGTTCATGCCCTGGATCATGGCGTCGTTCTTCATCTTCACGAGTTCCTGGTCGGCATATTCTATAAACACCAGGTCGAGGTCCTTTTTGATTATGTCGTCATTGATCTGTTTGTCCGTGGCGCCTTCCGCTTTCTTTATCCAGACTTCATACGGCTGCAGCGCCATCTTGTTTTGAATATATGAATAGTTGACCACCACGAGGCCCGGCTCTCCTATCCGCATTTTTTCGGCCTTGGGGTTGTAAGTGGGCCAGTAGTCTATAAACGCGTAAATCGTGCCTTCCAGGTAGCTTTGGTTCCCCCATGTGACATATACGGTATCCCCGACTTCCAGCTTGTATTTGTCCTTCAGGTTGGAAGATACGAGGAATGCCGTAGGAGCTTCCGACATCAGGTTAAGGTATTCAATAATGTGGTGCGGCAGCAGGTCCTGCCTGAACCAGGCGACCTTCGCGAATTCGTGGGGTATTATGCCCATGACCTTGAGGCCGCTTGCCCATCCCATGTTCGTCTGAAGCGTTCCGTCATCGACATTGAGAACCTTCGTTACAGTTTCTGCTCCTGAAAGTGTCTCATAGTCATAGAAGTTCGGCTCGAAGTAGCGAAGCGGCTCCTCTGCCTGCATCTGCGCCTGCATCTGTGCTATGGAAGGCATCTGCCCGCCTGTCTGCTGTGTCTTCTGGTTCGTTTTCCATACCGCACGCAGTCTTACATCCGCCCCGACGGAATACCGGATCTTGTCCTCCATGTTCCTGTTGATGGTTCTTGCCGTATTCGCATTGAAAAGACCGATCGAAATGGCAAGTATTATGAAAATCATCAGGAACTGCTCCTGCCCTCTCGACCTGCCGACCTGTATCAGCGATATGTACGTGACAGGAGTCCATGCCTTCCTGCCCAGCCAGTATATCAGCCTGATCATGTACGGGTAAAGCCTTATGAACAGCAGTCCGACTCCGAGCACAAATGCTGTCGATGTCAGGAACAGCAGCGGGTCTATCTGGAGTTCATTGGCTGAGACGCCCGTGGTATCAAGTACCTTCATCTGCTGCCGGAACCTGTAGATCCCATACCCTGCCACCGCCAGCAGCACTATATCCATACCCATCTTTTTCCATAAAGCCGCCTTTTTGGCTCTTGCCTTTTCCTGTTTATGGCTCACGATAGTTTTCCGCGATACGGAGATCACGGGCAGGAGCATCGTCACGATCAGGAAGAGTACGGTAAACAGGCAATACATATAAACCTTGGGGCCCAACTGTACCGGCAGGGCGGTCCTTTGCACGAATTCAAGGAATCCGTTGGAAGAGCCGAGGAACCTGCATATGAACAACCCAAGGAAAGGTCCGGCAAGAAATGCTGCACCGGCTATGATGGAGCTTTCGATCAGGTAACTGATGAATATCTGCCCCTTCGCCGCGCCTCTGCTCTTGAAAACTGCGATCTCATTTTCATCATGATCTATGATAAGCTGCGATACCATGAATATGTAGAAGATCAGCATTATGAGGACTGGTACCGTAAGCACCCAGAGCATGTTCTGAAGCTGCTTCGCCCTCTCGTTGTACCTTTCGAGCGTCCTGTGTATAGGCATGTCGAACTCGATGCTGACCTTGTATTTCGAGTACCAGATATTCTGCTCTTCATACGTTTTGATAACATGTCCGAGGTTCTGCAGGTTGATGGCATGATAGTCAAACGCACAGTACCATTCCGCTTCCGTGAGCGGCCCCTTTTTGGGGAGGATGAATTCATTATTGAACAACTCGTAATCCATCAGGAATTCCTTGTTGTGCGTCGTAAACCCATGGAGCCAGTATACATCCCCCGGATCTTTCATCTCGAATATGCCTACGACTTTCACTTTGCACACTTCAGCATAATCGTTCGTCGGATCTAGAATCGTATACTCCCTGTCAAGAAGAAGGTCCAGGATTATCATCGCCTGTTGGGAAACAATAACCTCGATGACGCCGTCTTCAGTTTTCTGGTTCGAGAACATCCTGCCCCTGGTGATCGTTATGTGGTCTTCAAGGCCCGAAAGGGCGCCAAGCCGGGCAAATGTCGTTTTCAACCGGTGATCGTACTTTTCCTGATCTGTGATATACTCGGGAGGAAAGCATACGCTGCCCATTACCACATGATGAGAGGCACTTATTATGGGAAGACCGAATTCATGGATCCTTTTGGTCATGATCTCCCTGTGGAAATAACGCTGATTGCTGATTCTTTCCTCGATATCCTTGTTGTAATTGAATCTTGCTCTTACTGAATATTGTCCGGGGAATTTCCCGGTCTGCAGCTGGTAACTTTCCATATCCTTGGTCAGCAGCCTCTGCATTATGCCGTCCGTATAGATCGGGATGCAGCTGACCAGTGCCGTGGCCATGATGGATCCCAAAAGCAGGCATATGATAAGCCATGGGCTGCTGAACATCCTTCTGAGTACTATCTTCAGCAAATCCTGCGCCTCCTATCCGTTTGCCCTACCTCCTGATCAGGAGTTCCCCTTCTTCAAGGCCTTTTATTACTTCCACTTCGGTATTGGTCTGTATTCCGACCTCGATATCGCGCTCTTCCCTGACACCGTCAACAAGTACGTTGACAAACTTCCTGTTCGCGAATGAATTGATCAGCAGCTTCGGAATGACTATCACGTTTTCTTTCTTTTCAAGCGTCAGTACGATGTTCGCCGGCTCTCCCATCCTGATCCCTTCAGGGAGCCCGTATACCTCGATCAGCACCGATTTCTTAGACTCAGCATCTGCATCTTCGGGCGCTTCGGCAGGAGTCATGACGATCTCCGCTTCGTATTTTCTGTCGGAAACCTCGACTTCGATATCCATGCCTATCCTGAAAAGGTCCGCCCTGTCGCCGGAATACCTTAGCTGCAGCTGCGTCGGATCAGCGACCCGTACGATGGTCTGGTAAGCGTTTACGTAATCTCCCTCCTTGACATTGGCTATATATACGACCTTGCCGTCGATAGGCGACAACAGCCTGGCCTTCTGAAGATCGGACCTGAGCTTTTCGAGCCTGAGGCGGTTCGATTCGACATCCAGTTCCGCCAGGTCCAGCGACGTCCTGCTTCCACCCACTATCTCATAGTTGGCCTTTGCTTCCTCATACAGGATCTGGGACCTCTTGAGCGCTATCTCCTGCTGTTTTATCTCAGTGAGCAGGGATTCGGTGTCGAATTCCGCCAACAAGTCACCCTTTTTGACCTCCTGTCCGGATTTGACGTATATCCCCTTAAGCCTGTCCGCTTTCGTGAAATAGACATCCTCCTGGCTGACAGGCACAAAATTGCCCGTGACCCTTATGACATTCTGGATGTTGCCCCTTTTGACCTCAATCGTTTCATAGCTTATCTCCGCAGGCACCTTGATCGGCGGAGCGAGCACTTCCTCTTCCTTCGGGAAGAAATAGCAGCCTGTAAGCGTTATCGCAGACAATGCCGCTGCAAGAGAAAGAATGATACATTTAGACAGGATAATTCCGGAACGTTTCTTCTGAATACCGTACAATGCCAACACCTCGCGCAATAGTGATGGAAATGCCATTCTATATACAACAGTTTATTTTAACATTCGCATTTGCTTTAAGACAGTTGATTTTTTCAGGATGATGGTGTCTTTTTTTATGAAAATCCATTATGTTTGCTTTTTGCACTTCAGTTTAATAAAATTGGTAATGAGGTGCTTATAATGAACCTGTTTCCTTCCCTTGGCAGTAAAACAACCCAAAGAGCACCAGGGATCAGCCGGTTGTATATGCGGCTGAAATCGCGCATCACCGTCTATTTTGTCATAATGGTGATACTTCCGTCTGTCGCGGCAGCACTGATCATCCATTTCCACACGCGGTCGCTGATGGCGCAGGCATCACATGAAGCAGCTCTCGCGAGAATATCGGGCGAAATCAATTATATCGGGTACTGTCTGAAAGAGCTGGAACTGGCTATAGATTCGTCGGTCAGTTCCATCAGTCCGCAGCAGTTATCCCGGCTGCTTACGGATGACGGCCGCAGCGGTAGCAATGACATACTGGCAGCCATGGCTGACAAATATCTGTCCCCTGCCCAGAGAAAATCCCTGTCATCCATATACGTAATAAGTCCAGAAGGCATCATGGCTTCTTACGGGCCTGACGCAGACAAGGCCGTCATCAGCGGTCCGTCTTCACAGAAATGGTTCAGGGATGCCCTGGAAAGCCAGGGAGAAGTACTGATGCTCGGAACGGTCCAGCGTTTTTATGCGGAAGGCAGGAACCAACTGGTGTTCTGCGCTGCAAGATCAGCTGACTCCGACGGTGATACAGGAGCAGTTTTCCTTTTCGATTTCAACCACAGGCTTCTCACGGACTTCCTCGGAGCCCCTGAAAACGGGACGTCATCAGGCAGGCAGTCCGGAAGCGCCGAAAGGCTGATACTGGACAAGGACGGATACATACTCTACAGCCGTGACGAGGGCGATCTCGCATCGAAAGTATCCGAGCCGGTACTCGCCGGGATCGGCGAAGGGCAGGAAGGTTTCGGCCGTATACGTTACAATGGCGGCGACTACTATATGACATACATAAAATATCCGGAATTCAACTGGGTTTTCATAGATCTCGTCCCTGTATCGGACGTAACTGGCGGCCTGTGGCTGCGCAGCCCGCTCCCGGCCGCATGTATGGCGGTCCTCGGCATCATATTCACGGCATACCTGGGGATATTGCTCCGCCAGTTGAAGCCGATAAATGACCTTTCATCGGTGCTTTCCGATTATGAGAGCCATTTCTCCGGGAAGACGGGGAATGCCTCATTGCTGAAGGCAGAGAAAGCCAGGCCGGATATAAACGATCCGTCAGGTATCGATTACCTGATAAACAAGATCAGCAGCATCAAACTGCGGCAAAAGGAAGCCGAACTGAACTCGCTCCAGAACCAGATCAACCCGCACTTTCTGTACAACACCCTCGAATCGATCCGGGGCGCAGCGCTGTATCACGGCATCCAGGAGATCGCTTCCATGGCTAAGTCGCTTTCGCTCCTTTTCCGCTACAGTATCAGCGAACGGGTGCTCGTATCAGTAAGGGAGGAACTCCAGCATCTCGAGAATTATATTTCCATACAGAATTTCAGGTTCGAGAACAAATTCCAGCTTCAGTACAACATACCGGCAAAATTCATGGATTACAAGATCCTTAAACTCACATTGCAGCCCCTTATCGAAAACTCCATCAAGCACGGGCTCGAAATGAAACTCGGCAAAGGCACGATCAAAATAGAGATATTGCAGTTGAACAGCAATATCAAAATAGTGATTTCCGACGACGGCCTCGGAATGCCTCCGAAAAAACTGGAAGAACTCAACAGGTCGCTGGCCGGCATTAAAAGCTGGGATCCGGCAACAGTCAGCCATTCTGGGACGGGCATCGGCGTAATGAATGTAAATGCCCGCATAAAGCTCTATTTTGGCGACCAGTACGGCCTGAGATTCAGGGAGGCGGAAGTGGGCACGACGGTGGAGATCACTCTTCCTGCCGTTACCGAAAGCCTGGAGGGTTGAACCATGCTGAAGCTGATAATAGCAGACGACGAGAAATGGGTCAGGACGGCTATAAAATCCGTAATACCTTTCGATGATTCAGAGTTCTCGCTGGTAAGCGAGGCGTCAAACGGAATAGAAGCCCTCGAACTCTGCCGGCAGCATATGCCTGATATACTGATCACGGACATCAAGATGCCGGGGCTGAACGGCCTTGAACTGATAAGCGAACTGGCGCGCACGCTGCCGGATATAAGGATAGTCGTGATAAGCGGCTACAACGATTTCGATTACGCCAGGACGGCGATGAGATACGGAGTCAGGGATTATCTTCTCAAGCCCGTGGACGAGGATGAACTGCACCAGGTACTCAACAGGATTAAGAACGAGATCATCGAAAGGGAAGCGCAAAAGCGAGAAAGGGAAACGAAACAGGAACAGTTCGCAAGGATGCTGCCTGTCATATCCGAGGCTTTCCTCAACAGGCTGATATCCCGGAACACCATGACCGCCGAATACATAAGGAGCGAATCGCAGAAATACGGGATAGACCTTTCAGGCGAATCCTTCACGGTTTGCGTGATCTCGCCGGACACGAGCCTGCGGGAAAATGAAGATCCGGGAGCGTATGAATGCTACAGGACGCTGGTTAAACGATCGATGAGGAAATTCGCCGGCGCGGTGACATTCCCCTGCGAAAGCGACAGGTCGCTGCTCGTTTCGATAATCAAAGGCAAAGATGCGCGGGACAGAATAAACAGAGTCCACAGCATCTGCAGCAGGTTATTGCAGAAAAGACTTGGCATCAGCATTTCGTGCGGAGTCAGCTGTGAGACCCATTCTCCCGGCATGCTGCAAAACCTGTTCCCCGACGCTGAGGATGCGCTTGAGGCAAGGTTCTGGAAAGGTCCGGGCGCAGTGACATTCCATACACCGGGCTGCCTGCCGGAAGATCCGAAGCTTTCACTGCAACAGGAAACACTCAACAAGATCATACTCAATATCAAGCTGTCAAACCTCCAGACAGCCCTGTCATTCGTCGAAAGCATATCATCCTCGCTGAAGTCAGAGCGCACGCCGAACTGCAAACCTGCCCTTGTCAAGGAATTTTTCTGGCAATTCATACAGTCCGTCATCACGATGCTGAACATCCAACTGCCTTTCATCCACCAGGAAACCGTGGTTACAGGACGGCACCCGTATGACAGGATCAGGGAGGTGCGTTTCTTGACTGAGCTTGAAGACTCCGTAAAAGAATTACTCAGGCGCATCTATGACTTCTACCACGACAGGAACCCTGTCGACAACGCAAATATCATCGAGAACGCAAAAAGGATCATCGAAAGCAATTATTCGGGCGACATAAGCCTTGAGCATGTGGCAAGGCACGTGCACCTGAACCCGGCATACCTGAGCGAACTTTTCAAGAAGCAGACGGGCATGAGCTTCATCGATTACAAGACCATCGTGAGGATAGAGAATGCGAAAAAACTGCTCTCCGACCCGACCGTCACCATCAGCGAAGTGAGCGCCATGGTAGGCTACTCCGACCCCAAGTACTTCAGCAAGCTGTTCAAGAAAATCACCGGCAAAACAGTGTACGAATACAAAAAGGGACACTCCTGAGCCTTACTGCTTTGCCTGGACTGCGTTGGAGTGTCCCTTTACCGCGGACAGGGACACTCCTGAGCCTTACTGCTTTGCCTGGACTGCGTTGGAGTGTCCCTTTACCGCGGACAGGGACACTCCTGAGCCTTACTGCTTTGCCCGGACTGCGTTGGAGTGTCCCTTTACCTTTTTCAAGCAAAAAGTTTCAAGGCGGCTATGGCTGTCATTATTATAACTATATACCGAAAGATTTTCTCGTTGATCTTTTTCAGTATGTAGTAGCCCGCTACGGCACCCAAAGCTATCAGAGACAGCATTACTGCAGTGATAGCCACGGACCTGGCGCCGATATTATGCCAGAAAAAAATCTGCAAAGGCAGTTTTATAAGATTGATCATGAAGAAAAACCAGGAATTTGTCCCCATAAAGTTATTTTTCGTAAAGCCTAAAGCCAACAGGTAGATAGCAAATATGGGGCCTGCAGCATTCCCGATCATTGATGCAAAGCCGCTCAGCACTCCTACAGGGACGTAAAACCAGGCTTCATCCGGCACTTTAATGTTTCTGCCTTTTATCTCAGTGTAAACCAGGACCCCCAGGCAAATTAAAGTGATGATCCCGATCAGCACCAGAAATGTTCTGTCACTGATGTAATTCCCGACAACAACTCCCAGGATTATTCCTGTCAGCGCCCAGGGCAAAGGCAGAAATACCTTTTTCCATTCAATATTTTTACGGTAATAACTGACTGCAAATAGATCGCCTATAAGCAGCATAGGCAGCATTATACCCGTGGAATCTTTGCCTCCAAATGCGGATGCAAGAACAGGTATGGCAAATATCGCAACTCCGGTGATCCCCGTTTTTGAAAAGCCGACCAGCAATGCCACTAAAATTATCGTAATCCATTGCGTCGTACTCAATTCCATTATTTGCAGCAAATGACCCATGCTTTATCTCCTCTTTTAGTTACTCCGACTTATCAATAATTTGAATACTTCTTTATTTACAACGCCCTCTGCGACAATGCAGACATCTTTTGGTGCGACGTGTCTGGCAGGTTCATCTCTCATCGCTCTTCCTGGCCGCTGCCTCCATCACGGTCTTCATTCTGGCTTCAAATATCTCTGCCGGTATAAGAGCAATGCCCTCCTCATCACTCAGTACGATCAGACGTTGCCCATCGGTAAGTCCGAATTTTTCTCTTGCAGCTTTCGGGATGACGATTTGCCCTCGCTCATTGATCGTAACAGAACCCCAGATGTTTTTCCCTTTCGGTGCAGGAGGAATCAAACCGATCCCGTCTGCCGTTTCGGTCCTGATCAAGCTGTCTATGGTAATGCCATATACCTCAGCAAGACGGCTGCATTTTTCGATATCCGGGATCGTGGCTCCGCTTTCCCATTTTGCATAAGCCTGTCGGGAAATGCCGATTTTCTCTGCAATTTCTTCCTGAGAATAACCGTGTATATTGCGAAGCATAATCAAATTATCTTTCAGCATGTGACAGGACTCCTTTACAAATCGATCATTTCAAAATGCTCACAGGCACGCCTGTACGAAAACAAGGTCATTATAACATAGCACAGCGCACCTGTACCGAACGATCCAAGCTGCAGGACTATGTGCTCAAAACCAAATGCGTTCAGCATTTCAAGCCCGGGAAAATGGTGCAGTGCCTCTCCGATCCCGATTGTTAAAAAGGCCGCTATGATGTATAGCACAAAGGGCTTGCCGAATTTATACGCGGTCTTGAAAAATCCGCCAATGAATATAACATTAAACAAGCCAAATATCAGAAGCGCCATACCGAGAGCAAACAGATTTGCATTCATCAAAGCATTATCTCTGTATACGGCAGCTTCCGAAAATACTGTCATTCGAAGCATGACTGCAACTGCCATCAGAACGAAGCTGCACAGCTCGATAAAGCACGAAAACAGGAATTTCCCCTTTACTACATCCCGCTTCGCAATGGGAAGCAGTGCCGAGAAGACGATATCATTTGCCTCCCGCGCATTCTGAAAGCTCTGGAATATGCCCAATGTAACAAAAAACACCCCGCAGAGTATCGGATAGCCGGGAATGAAAAACATAAAGCCAAAAGCAATAAACAGATAGGAAAGCACTGATGCGCTGAGATTCATTTCTTTTTTTAAAATATCAGTCATTCTGTACACCCCTTTCCAGCCTTAAAAATGTCTGCTCAAGATTTTCGCCATTTATTGAAAAGCGGTTTGCAAAATCTGCTTTTGGCATTGCGGCAATTATTTTACCCCCGGAAATATAGATAATATCGTCTGCACACTTTTCAATATCTGAAATGATATGTGTTGAGAAAAAGATCGCCACTCCGGTTTTTTTCAGCTCTATGAACAGTTCCAGAAGCTCATCCCTCGAAAACGGATCCAGCCCGCTGGTGGGCTCGTCCAGAATCAATATCTCAGCTTTATGTGAAAGTGCCAGCAAAAGATTACATTTCACCTTCATACCTTCCGAAAGCTCAAGCGGAGTCTTATCCTCATCCAGCCGGAACATGGCCAGGTACCTTCGATATGCTTCTTCATCCCATGTATCATAAAAACATTTTACAACCTCAGCAATATCGCGGATTTTCTTTCTGGGATACCAGTTCACAGTGCCCGTGGAGTAGCCGATACGCTTCTTTATCTCTGTTTCATATTCACTCAGAGGTTTATCAAAAAAATAAATCTCTCCACTGTCCGGGTGAACCAGGTTCAGCATGGATTTTATCGTCGTAGTTTTTCCTGCGCCATTTCTGCCGATAAAGCCTGAAATCCTGCCTGCTTCAAGGGAAAATGACACACTGTTTAACCGAAAGGCGGGATATTCTTTCACCAGATCTCTAACAGTTACAATACTCATAGGCCCCTCCGCGAATCAGATTTATATGAATATTGTAATCCCTGGTTGCCTGAATATCCACCAACTACATATAACAGATTTTTTGGCATTGTGTTAAGTTTAGTTACGTCGGAGACATAAAATCAAAAAAATTTACCCACGTTTTTATAACGTGAGTAGTTATTTCGCATAAAGCTAAAGAAGCATCATCATTACCGCTATAATGCCTCCGGCCACATTTCGGGCAGCACGGGGCTGCACGTCCCGTCGCCGGCGGTCAGCAGACACTTTCTGCTATCCTCATGATCTCTTTCACCGACATATCGATATCCTCATAAGTCGTCTTATACGAACTGACACTGACCCTTATTACAGACTTCCAGTTCCATTTGGATCCTCCAAGCCAGCAGGCGCCTGATCCCTGGACTCCTTTGATAATCCTGTCCATTATCTCATCCTACTTATACCTGGCCAAAACCTGGTTGAACACGACATCATTCAGTATTTCAAAGCCTGCTTCTTTCAGCATCTCAGAAAAGTAAACCGCTTTCTGATGCAATTCCCATACAGGATCAGATACGCCCCGTTTCCCCAATCCCTTCAGAGCAGCCCACATGTCGGGCTTGAGATCATAAGGAATGTCATTAAGTCTTATCGGTATGGATTTGAAACAATAGTACAGAACTTTGCTGCAACAAATCCGAAAAGGGAATATTCGCATAAATTCTCTGTAAATCTTGATTAAGTCGATTTTTTCAGGCTAAAATAATATTAGATATTAAAATAGCCTAAGGAGTTGCTGCCATGTATATAAAAAGGCATGCAGAAGCAACTGTCAGCAAACTTTCGAAAATGTTCGGCGCAGTACTTGTAACCGGCCCGCGTCAGGTAGGCAAAACAACCATGCTGAAAAAAGCGGCAGCCAATGCAGCATACGTTACGCTTGACGATCCGCTGCTGCTTGCCGCAGCAGTGGAACAGAGCGGTACTTTCTTCAAAGACAATCCACCGCCGGTGTTTATCGATGAGATACAGTATGCACCGAAACTGTTCCCTCAAATGAAAATGATTATCGACAGCGAAAAGAAAAAAGGCTTGTTCTTTATGTCAGGATCGCAGCAATTCCACATGATGAAAAACGTAAGCGAATCTCTGGCCGGGCGTCTTGGTTTGCTTACATTGCTGGGTTTATCCATGAGAGAGAAACGGGATGTTGATTTTACGGATCCGTTTTTACCTACAATCGATTATTTTTCCGCATACAGTCAGAAAGTAAAAAATCTGTCTTATGATGATGTGTGGTATAACATCCATCGCGGCAGTATGCCCGAGTTATATGCGAATAGCGATTTCGACTGGCAAATGTTCTATGGTGCATATGTAAGGACTTATATCGAAAGGGATATACGTGAACTTACACAGGTCAGTGACGAGTTGAAATTCATAAATTTTATGACAGTCGCTGCAAGCCGCATCGGACAGCTTTTGAACCTGGCATCTCTTGCCCGGGATGTGGGAATAAGCCAGCCTACTGCCGAACGTTGGATGTCCATTCTCACAACATCTGGCATCGTATACCTTCTCAAGCCATATTCCGCCAACATCGCTAAAAGGACAGTGAAAACGCCAAAACTGTATTTCACTGACACGGGTCTTGCAGCATACCTGACAAAATGGAATACTCCTGAAGTATTGAAAAGCGGTGCAATGGCAGGAGCATTTTTTGAGAACTTCGTAATTTCCGAGATTTTAAAGAGTTATTACAACAAGGGCATCCTGGAACCGCCTCTTTACTTCTACAGGGACAAGAATATGAATGAGGTCGACCTGCTGATCGAAGACGGCGGGATCATACATCCGCTTGAAATGAAAAAACACGCCGATCCGAAAAAAGATGATATCGCAGTATTTTCAGTGCTTGACAGGATACCTTCCGTAAAGCGCGGACCTGGAGGTGTGATTTGCATGTACGACAACCTGGTTACCATAAAAAATAATGACCGTGTTATCCCGGTAAAATACTTATAAAGCCGGACATTGAAGATTATATATCCGATGTCCGGCTTTACTTACTCCTGTTGATGTGTCCGCTAATTTCAACGGCTTATTCGTTGTCAGCTAACTTGCCCGGCAGAGGGATATGCCCCAGTGAAACCAGGGGGATACCTTTATAGTGGGTGCGTTCCTCCCCTTCTGTCAAAACACAGGCAATAACGGAGATCTCAAAACCGATTTCCTTCGCCATGGACAGGACTGCATCCACTGTTCCGCCGGTCGACACCACATCGTCAACGAAACAGAGTTTCTTTCCCTGGAACCGTTCGTACTTCTCCCTGCCTATCCACAGTTCCTGCTTGCCCTGCGTCGTGATGGATTCGACCAGCACATGCTTCGGATCCCTCATAAAGGATTTGCGGGATTTGCGCAGTTCAAGATAGCAGTCCATTTCCCTGGCCATCTCCTGGCAAAGTCCCGAGGATTTGGTCTGAACCGTTACAAAGCCGTCATAGCTGTAGCCTGCCAGCTTTTTGGTCAGCGCCCTTGCCGCATGTTTGTTCCATTTTGACTCGCCGGTCATATCGAACGAGTATATATGGAAGCCATTTCCGATCTCCACCAGCGGAAGCTCTATCTCAAGCTCTTCATCTATGCGCACCTTCCACACAGAAGGCCATTTAGGATTAAGCATGTCTGCATTTCCTCCTGAACACTATTTATTCCCTATACCAAACCTACGTACGCACCGAGATAACGCACAGCAATACCAACCACCATACCAAGGAAAGGATTCTTGGACCATGCTGTCACGCCAAGTGCGATATAACCGCTCATCGGATTGTCTGAAGCAGCCACCGCGCTCAGGTTGGGAGCAAAGGTGAGGGCAAATCCGATCACGAGCAGGAAACCGGCAATGCTCTGGCTGGGCAGATATTTGCCAAGCCGGTCGATGACGCCTGTCAATACCAGGACACCAGTAACAAGCATGAAAACTATGCCGCAGGCAACAGGCCACGGAGCACCTGCAGTACCGGATATTATGGCTTCGATCGGCGGGCCTCCGAACAGGGCGCTTGGGAAATCAGCCAGGGAGTTGATAATTGAAAGGTGGTCATAATTCTGTGTAGTTCCGGCAATGCTTGCAGTAATACCGCCAAAGGAAATGTTAGCGCCGATGTTCAGCATTACCAGGGACAGAGCGCCCAGGATGACTGTCGTATTTATCCTCGGCTTAATGGGCCTGAACTCCTTCCAGTACTCCCTTTTCCAGAAGCGCCATTCACTGCTCATCTGCATATATTCCCGTCCCTCTTCGACTGTTGCGGATATATCGACCCTGCGCTTTTGCAGGAGCAGGAAGTCAGCAGTGGATATCGCAACCGAGAAGAAAATCGTCCATACGACCTTGTTGGGGCTGTTGTAGAAAACAGCGTATGCAGCAATAGCTGTGATAATGGAAACCAGCGATGTACGCTTGTCCTGGCTGAACATGTCCAGCGACACACCGGCAAGCATCAGGCCTACACCGCTCATCATACCCGAAATTATCGCAACGCCGGCAAAATCGGAGATCTTGCTGATCCCGCCAAAAGCGGCGATAATGATCATCAGCACCGCTGCGAGAAGTATGGAGCTGACGTTATCCCTCAAGTTCTTCTTTACACTGGCTACTGTGATAGTTTCAGCCTGGGAAGAAATTGGGGTCACCGAACCGGTAAGCAGATTGCCAAGACCTCCTATCAGGTAGGCAAAACCTGCCGGCTTCAGTGCAAAACCGCGGGCCTGTGCATAAAGAAGCTGAGGCACGCCATTGATAATAACTGCTACGACTGCTAGTATAAACGGACCGAGATCTTTTAGAAAACCCATTATTTTCACCCCCGTTTACGTTTTTATGTAAACAATATAGCTCATACAGGCCTATACGACAAATCAGTTATACTAATGCCACCTATTAGCTATGGTAATGGTTGTATCCCATTTGCATATTCAGAGCGGGGATTGGCTTTTACAACATTCTTTACTCTTTGATCCGGACATAAGTGAACCAGGAGGGCTATCTCAATAAAGGATAAGTATTTCTTTATTCCATGCTCCACTCATATATGTTCATGAAATGATGGCCGTTCCTGTAAATGTCGTGCCACTTCGGCACACGGGCAGTGCGCAGGAGCTTTGCGCCAAGTTTCTCACACGTGCGCCTTGAAGCTATGTTGTCAGGGCTGCAGGTGATCAGTACCTTTTTCATCCCATGAGCACGGATAACCGGTTCAAGCAGCCGGCATGCCTTTTCGGCATAACCATGGCCGCGGTGCTGCTCGTCGACCATGTACCCGATATGGCCCGAATAATACAGGCCCTCAGTGTAGCCGATGCGCAGGTTGACCCTGCCTACACGGCTGCCGTTGCGGCGGATCTCAAACGCATAGGCCGGGACCAGCTTCTTTTCCGGCACGGCAGGTTTTTTGCCGATGCAGCAAAGCTCGATCTCGCCGTCTGTCAATTCAGGCACGTCGATAAAGCCTTCGAAAATATGCGGCATGGCATTGTAGCCGTCTATTTCCCGGCGGACTTCATCTTCTTCGGTCCGTACACCCGGGACGCTGCGGTCATCCTTTTTATCCAGGTTCCTGTCCATCTTTTATCACGCTCCCGCCTGTCTCTATCCGTATTCCATTCATCTGCCGGCGCATGGACCGTTAAAAGACGGTCCTGACCGGCGCAACGGCCGTCAAACGTCATGCAGCGCATGATCACGCACAAATTCCCGCAATATCATGCAAAAAGTCCTTACCTGCACAGTACCTTTTGCGTGACGACATCGGAATATATCTCCATGCCGCCGGTCCCGGCTATATGGATCACATCTTCGAACCGGCCGCCGTTCGGCACAAAGGAAGCAAGAAGGTTCTCCTGCTGCAGTATGCGGCCGGGATTGAACACCACGTCCCGGTACCCGTCGAATATGGCCACGTAGAAAATGTCCGATTCGACGATGTCCTGGAAGAAATGGCTGCCGTAGGACAGTTCCGGCATGAAACCTTCTTTCTTCGATGAATACTCGCAAAGCACTTTCATATTGCATATTTCAGTGAAGTGCACCGGCACCCCGAGGGACGGCGTTGTGCTTCCCCACCTGCCCGGCCCGGCAAGCAGGGCATTTTCCCCTTTCATTTTGCTGTTTATCAGGCCGACCAGCCTCGCCACCTCGTATTTGTCACGTTCACTCAGCTTCAGGTATGCGCCGGCCCTGACGAACACGACATAATCGACCGGCAGGCGCACGCTTCCGCCCATGAAATTGCCAGTGCATGAGAAGAAGCAATCCTTCGCATCCTTCAGTTCCGGTACGTTTACCGGCCTGCCGAGTCCCCTGGTCTGCAGCGGGCGGCATTGCAGGAGGTTTACCCTGAAGCTTCCGTCCCTGCTGAAATTGGCCGTAAACTCGATATCGACCGGGTAATCGTAGGCCTTCGACAATACGGCGAGCATTTCCCGCATTACGGCAGCAAACTCCGTATCCGTGAAAAGATTGCCAAAGTCCAGTATATAAGGCGTCTTCCTGTCCTTGTAACCAAGTTCCCGCATGCGGGCTGCTGCGTCATGGTCAGGTCTTGCGAACAGCTTTGTGTCCGCTTTCAGTTCAAGGGACATTACTTCGTCGATTTCTTTGACTGCCAGGGTATTCTCAGGCAGCGAAAGCAGATCCGCCCGGTGCTGCGAGAACTTCTTAATGTCTCCATGGTCCATCGGCGGGAGCCTGAGCGGGTTGTCGAGGCATACGATCCTGGCATAGTCCCCGTCGGTCCTGTCCACGGCCCTGGTGCCAAGGCCAAATACCAGCCGGAGCATCCCCGCGTTCATGTCTATGCTTTCATCCCACACATAGAGGTTGAAGGAATTCCCCACACCTGCAAGATGGGGGAAAAAGTATTCTCCATGCTGGTCCCCTGATACACGCTGCACCAATATTGCCATTTGCTCGTCCTGCATCGCGAGTCCGCGGTTCATCCGGTAATTGAGAGCATCCTCGTTCATCGTGCTCGCATAGACAGTGCGGACGGCCTGTTCAAAAGCTTCGTAGCGCTCCTGGGGCGTTCCCTGGTTCACGCAGAAAACGCTCTCGTATTTGCCGGCAAACGCGTTTCCGAAATTGTCTTCCAGCAATGAACTGGAACGGACGATGATCGGAGACTGGCCGAAATATTCAAGCATTTGCATGAACTGCTCCTGTATGTCCCTGGGGAAGGTCCCGTGCAGGAGTTTTTCCCTGAGTTCCGCCGCATATTTGTAATAGCCCTCGGGAGTTTTCTGCATCGTGCGCAGTTTCCACCATCCGTTCTGGACGATATAAGTGTAGAAAACATCAGAACCTATGAAAAACGAATCGTGGGGTTCCAGGTATGACGCAAGGGTGCCGTCGCCCCCGACCTCCAGTATTTTTCTTGCCAGGAGCATGCCGACGCTCTTGCCGCCGATAAAGCCGGTGCCGATCTCCCGGGATGCGATGTCGAGGATGTCCTTCAGCGTGAAATAACGGTCACACAGCCGGAACATACGGGACCCGCCGCCTATGATCATGTTCATCAGGCGCCTTTTCACCGTTTCCTGCCTCTTTCGGGAGGTATTCAGCAACTTCTTTGCTTCGTTGAAGATGGTGTTCCAATGATCCAGCCTTGCTTCGCCGCGGCTGATGCTCTTGAACAGTTCGGCGGCATCGGAACTGGATGTGATGCAGACAGCCTCCCCATCCCGGATCAGGTGCGGGAAGAACATGGTTGGCGAATAGCGCTGCCATACCTTCAGGGGGTGAATACAGGTCCTGTCACCGATCTGGTACAGGTCCAGGAGAAGCTGCGTCGTTTCACGGATGCCTGCAATGGTGCTGAAAGTGTGACGATTTCGCATGATGGCGAAATAAGCGACCGTATCCAGTTCATACAGGTACGGGCAGGCGGCCTTGAAGAAATTGCCGATCATCAGGTCTGAATGCCAGTATTCCAGCAGATCGGTGAGGCAGTCAAAAACGTAGAAAACCCTTTTCCCGTTCTCCCTGATAATGTTGTGTATTTCAACTGCAAAGCTTTCAAATCCCCTGCCGGCATCGACGAAACATGTCCTGATGCCCTGGTCCGAATCCAGCAGTGGCTCATGAGCGGCAAAACGGATATATACCAGGTCAAGGTTTCCCGCTTTCGCGCTTTCTGCAAAGCGGCTGACCATCTTTTTGTAGCCTGATATCGAATCCACCTGCCAGACTACGTTATCACCGAAACGCAGGTAATCGATCACCTGATCGAATCCTTCCAGCCCTGTGCTGACTTTTTCGTACAGGCTCATGGCGCACCCCTTCCGCGCGGTTTTCACTTTGCCGTTTTTGGACTTCTGCATCTCCGGCGGTCCATGGTACCTTTGAAGCCCCCGGTCCGGTTTTATAGCAGGATGTCATCCCCTGTAATAATACGGTGGTATTGAAACAATTCTGCATCGATCTTTACAGTATTTGCCGGTACCGGCTCCTGTATGATGGAAGCTTTCAGTTTAAGCCCCAGGACACCCGATGGCTGTTCCGGCCGAGCCAATATCACCATGCCACTGTTCCTGTGCACAGGTTTTGCATCCAGGTATGATCTCGTGTAAAATTGCAGCGATATTTCCTCTTCACATTCGTATTCGACCACGGGAAAGCGCATGCCCCTGGGACAGATTTCCGCAAGCCTTTTCTCAAAATCCTGCCTGGCCTTGTCGATTTCGTCGGGGGCCATTTTTTCCCGCAGTTCCGAAGCGGAAAAAAACCTTTCCGCCTCTTCCCACATGTCCATCAGGTATACCCTGTTTATATGTACCCAATGTTCCATACCGGTAACCGCATCCTGAAAAATCAGCTTTTCGGGATACTTGCCGCCGACAATAAGTTCAACCGGCTTTTCCACCTGGAACGTTACATTGTAAGGCCCCATTACAAAACGCAGTTGCGGATCCTGACCGATTTCAGGAATGGAATCGTAGTCACCGAATAATTTCAGGCTGGCCAGGAACAGCAAATCCACGTCCTGGTGATCGATCCCGTCCGGCTGCCACCCGTTTTCCAGGAACCTGGCGACAAGCAGCAGATGCTCCCAGTCCTGTGCGCCGAGCCGGCGAAGTTCCGTGAAATCCACTTTGAATTCGCTTTCACCGATGAATACTTTCAGTACTGACCTGAACGGGTTTTTCGGTTCCGTTGTCTGACCCCGCAAAAACATCCTGTTGCTTTCAGGCATGACCGGGGCATCCGGCAGTTCCTCCGCTTCGCTTTGCTCGATTTTCTGCCGGAAACTTTCGTCATATTGAAGCATTAAAAGCCTCATCTCCCTGCCATGGCGGACAAGTCCCATGATATTGCATACAACGCCGTCTACGATGGCGTTTTTGCCGATCACCTTTATTTCCTCGATACGGTGCAGATAATCACGCAAACAGCCAATATTCATGTTGATCGCTCCTTACCCATCTTACGCTTTGCCGCCGCTACTGATCCGGCATTTACGGCGGGACTCCGGATGTTCCCCGCAGCAGCACGGAATGTCTTTTTTTGCTGTGACACCGAACATATGTTGCATCTAAATTGTACCATTTGTATCGTCCACGTTGAAGACAGGAAAAAAATGTTGTACAATCAGCGCATAAAGCAATCCATTTCGAAAGGTGGCACAGATGAAACAGGAGCGGCAGTACCCCAAAGTGATCATATCTCCAAAGGCGGAGCGAAGTATCAAAAACGGACATCCATGGATATACGGCGAAGAGATCCGCAGGACAGAAGGCGTTCTGCAGGACGGCGGGCTGGTGGACGTGTTCGCCGGGAATGCTTTTATGGGCACCGGCTTTTACAATAGCAACAGCAAGATAACGGTACGGCTGATTTCCCGCAATGCCAACGACACCTTTGACGAGCGCTTCTGGCGCCGCCGCGTGGAATATGCCGTTCGTTTCCGAAAAACCGTCATGCCCGGCGCAGACTTTTCATGCTGCCGCCTGGTCCACGGCGAAGCCGACCAGATGCCGGGACTGACAGTGGACCGTTACGGCGGCATCCTGTCCGTTCAGATCACCAGCCTTGGCATGGAACTTGTCAAAGACACGGTTTACCGCGCCCTTTGGGACGTGCTTGCCGAAATGGGCGAAACCCTGATGGGCATTTATGAGCGGAATGACATCGCCCTGCGCTCACTGGAAGGGCTTCCTGAATATAAAGACTGGTACCGTGCCGATGGCTTCCCGGTGCCGGAATCAGCAGTTACGGAGATATGCGAAAACGGCGTAAGGTACCTGGTGGATGTGGAGAACGGGCAGAAAACAGGCTTTTTCCTGGACCAGAAGTACAACCGGGCCGCTGTTGCCCGTATCGCCACGGGCAAGCGTGTCCTGGACTGCTTTACCCATATCGGTTCCTTCGGCCTCAATGCGGCGCTGGGCGGAGCCGAGCACGTTACCTGCGTCGATGTCTCGCAGTCCGCCATCGACATGGCGAAAGCGAATGCCGTGCGTAACGGGTTGGACGGAAAAATGGATTTCCTGTGCGAGGATGTGTTTGACCTTCTGACAAGGCTGGCAGAACGAAAATGCAGGAATTATGACTTCATCATCCTTGATCCGCCTGCCTTTACAAAGTCCCGCCAGACAGTGAAGTCCGCCGCCCGCGGATACAAAGAGATAAACCTGAAAGCAATGAAGCTGCTGCCCCGCGGCGGATATCTGGCAACCTGCAGCTGCAGCCATTTCATGACGGATGAAATGTTCCGAAGCGTACTGGCAAGTGCCGCAAAGGATGCTGCCGTGTCCCTCAGGCAGATCGAGGCGCGTCAGCAGGCCCCGGACCATCCCATACTGTGGAATGTCCCTGAAACAGACTACCTTAAGTTTTATATATTCCAGGTGGTATAGCCCGATTGCGGTATGACCCGGATTTCAGAGAAAACCCGATTTTCAGGATGGATCCCAGGTTCCGGAAAGCATCCGGTTCCAGGGGAAGCCCGCGTTTCAAAGGTGAAATCGGCTGCTTCCGGATTTTTTGACCTTCAGTATCTTTCCCTCAAAAGGGGTGATCGCAAATGATCGCTGTTATTGATTACGGTGTAGGCAACCTTTTTTCGCTGGTGTCGAGCCTCCGCTTCCTGGAGCTCGACTGTATCGTGACAAATAAAAGGGAAGACCTGCTTAGGGCTGAACGGATAATCCTTCCCGGCGTCGGCGCTTTTGGCGATGCCATGGCGAAGCTTAGGGAATCCGGACTTGAGGACACGGTAAAAGAACTGGCAGGAGCAAAGCCACTTCTTGGCATATGCCTTGGAATGCAGATCTTGTTCGATAAAAGCTACGAGCACGGCGAACACGAAGGCCTGGGACTCATACCCGGCACGGTCGCGCCGCTTGCGGCAGATATCGGCCCGGCGCTGAAAGTCCCTCACATGGGCTGGAACAGGCTTGAGGTCGTCAGGGACGACCCAATATTCAAGTATTTTACCAATGGTGAGTGGGTCTACTATGTCCACAGCTTTTACGCCAAAAACTGCACCGAAAACATACTGGGCGTTTCCGAATACAGCGTCATGGTAACGGGACTCGTACGCTCCGGCTCCGGCAAGGTCTACGGCATGCAGTTCCATCCCGAAAAAAGCGGTGAGGCGGGCCTCAGACTGCTCAGGGCTTTCGCAGAAATATAACAGGTATACGATGCATACGCCCGGATACAGGCTGACACATTACATGGCTGACGACCGGATCAGTTGCATGGAACGCACAGTTGGCATGAAACACGTCTGATGGCCAGATATGGCATGCATGAATGACTGGCAAATAAATAGCTTGCACGGAATTTGGCTGGTTGCCAATGCAGTAAATCGCAGTTTTGCGCATGGAGGCTGTCCAATGATAAGTAAAAGGATAATACCCTGCCTTGACGTGATGAACGGGAGAGTCGTCAAGGGCGTGAACTTCAAAAACATACAGGACATGGCGGATCCCGTGGAAATGGCGCGCCATTACAGTGAGACCGGTGCAGACGAACTGGTATTTTATGATATCACCGCAAGCTTTGAGGGCAGGAAGCTTTTTGCCGACGTTTTACGGGCAGTGGCTTCCGAGATCTTCATACCCCTTACTGTCGGAGGGGGAATAAACTCGCTGGAAGACTTCGATATGGTGTTGAAATCAGGCGCTGACAAGGTAAGCGTCAACAGCGGCGCCATAAAAGACCCCATGATGATCAGCTCAGCAGCGAAACGCTATGGCAGCCAGTGCGTCGTGCTGAGCATGGACGTCAAGCGTGTTAACGGGAAATTCCATGTCTTTGCCAAGGGCGGCAGGATCGACACGGGAATAGATGCCCTCGAATGGGCAAAAATGGGGGAAGACCTCGGTGCGGGAGAAATCGTGCTCAACTCCATCGATACCGACGGTGTCCGCGGAGGTTTCGATCTCCCGATGCTCCGCGCTGTTGGCGAAATAGTGTCAGTGCCGCTGATCGCCAGCGGAGGAGCCGGGAAAATGGAGGATTTCCTTGAACTGTTCAGGTATGACAGGATAGATGCAGGTCTGGCGGCAGGCGTATTCCATACCAAAAAGATAGATATACGGGACCTGAAAAGTTATCTCGGGGACAATGGAGTCAACGTGCGCATTTAGCATCAGTACTGCGTATCCGGCCTGTCACAGCAGGTTTTGCGGTCTCACCATATCCATACCATTATCAGTGCGCTGACCACGCCCCCGGCAGCGAACACCGGCAGCATCGGAAGCATGGCCTTCAAATGGAACAGCTTCTGCCGGTATTCCATATCCATGTGCTCCGTTCCCGGAAGGCGCGCTCTCCTGATGTTCGGGAACAGCAGCCAGTCCAGGATGCAGGTATCAAAAGCTGCAAGCGCGATGATGTATCCATATACAGCCAACAACCCCTGGATAAAGTTTGTTGCACCTGCTATATGGGCCATCCAGGCGAAAATAAAAGCGAAAATGACCAGCGCGATCATTTTTTTGACTATCATGACAGCGGTAAGTTTTTTCCTGACCCTCTCTTTGTTCTGTGAACGGTAGTACTCCTCCTGTATCTCCGGAGGGTAATCGCTGATAAAGCTGACCGGGTTTATCAGAAGCATCCCGAACACAAGGCTACCAAACGCAGCCATCATGATCGCACACTCAATAATGTAGGTCGTTATGCTGAACATGCCGGCAACTCCAATGATCCGTTTTCTCCAGGGCAGGTCGCCCGTCAGTTTTATTATACATTATTTAAACTTGATTTTTTTACATATGACAGATAGAATGACCAGAGAGGTTTATATTTTATGCAAATGCACGAAAACTGCACCTTATTATTGACAAGGCAAATCAACTGTATAAAATATAATTAAACCTATATGAATAATATGATAAAAGATTGGAGTAACCATCAATGAGTACCGGTACTCCCCTGATTCAAATCAGGGGGCTCAGCAAGGTTTTCAGGACCGACGCAGGTGAGGTCAGCGTTCTTGAGGACATCGATCTTGACATCATGGAAGGCGAAATATTCGGGATCATCGGTATGAGCGGCGCCGGCAAGAGCACGCTGGTGAGGTGTCTGAACTTTCTTGAAATGCCCACCATGGGCACCGTATACTTCGACGGCCAGGATCTTGCCACCCTCAGCCAGAAGGAGCTTTACAAGGTCAGGCAGTCCATGGGGATGATCTTTCAGCAGTTCAACCTGCTCATGCAGCGAAATGTGCTGAAGAATGTATGTTTCCCCCTGGAAATCGCCGGTGTCAGGAAAACAGAGGCTGAAGCCCGCGCCCTTGAACTGCTGGAACTGGTAGGCCTGTCCGACAAGGCCAGCGCATACCCGTCACAGCTTTCAGGCGGGCAGAAACAGCGTGTTGCCATCGCAAGGGCCCTTGCCAACAATCCCAAGGTCATCCTGTGCGACGAAGCAACCAGTGCCCTCGATCCGGCAACGACCAAGGGTATCCTGGCTTTGCTGAAAGACATCAACAGGAGACTAGGGATCACCATCGTAATCATCACCCATGAAATGAGCGTGGTGGAAGAGATCTGCCAGAGGGTCGCCATTATCGACAACAGGCGCATCGCCGAAGTCGGCTATGTCCAGGACATTTTCACAAGGCCCGCGACCGAAGCGGCCCGCCGGCTGGTGTTCCCAGAAGGGGAAAGGGTGGATCACTTCACCAGTTCACGATGTTGCCGCATCGTATTTAACGGGAGCTCATCCTTTGAGCCTGTTATCGCCAATATGGTGCTTGAGTTCAGGCAGACCGTCAATATCATATTTGCCGACACCAGGAACATTGACGGTAAAGCTTTCGGACAGATCGTCATCCAGCTTCCTGAAGATAAGCTGACGGGAGAAAAAATGATGGCTTATCTTCGCAACAGGGGCTTAACGGTGGAGGAGGTAAGAGACTTTGTTTGATCCGGCAATTATAGAAATGATCGGAAAAGGATTCCTTGAGTCATTGTACATGACGCTGGTGTCATCGTCCCTGGCTTATCTGCTTGGCCTGCCTCTCGGCATCATACTGGTAGTTACCGACAAGGACGGCCTGAAGCCATGTGCCTGGCTGAACAGCGTACTGGGCATCATCATAAACCTGCTGCGTTCGATGCCGTTCCTCATCCTCTGTATTACGGTCATACCCTTGACACGCTTTATTACGGGAACTTCGCTGGGCCCGACCGCTACCATCGTCCCGTTGGTGATCGGCGCCGCCCCCTTCATCGCAAGGATGGTCGAATCGTCGCTCAAGGAAGTCGACAAGGGAGTGATCGAGGCAGCCCAGTCCATGGGAGCTTCTCCTTTCGAGGTGATATGGAAAGTATTGCTCCCTGAGGCCCGTCCCTCGCTTATCCTTGGCGCTGCCATTTCCGTAACAACCATTCTGGGATATTCGGCAATGACCGGTTTCGTGGGCGGCGGCGGCCTTGGCGACATTGCCATCCGTTACGGCTATTACAGGTATCAGACAGACATCATGCTCGTCACCGTGGCTCTCCTGGTGATCATTGTCCAGGTCCTCCAGGAGGTAGGCCTGAGACTGGCCAGGCTGGCCGATAAAAGAAAATAGTGAGAAGCTTAAGATATCAGCTATAAAGCAGCATAAGATCCCAGCTAAAGATATCAACTGCTACGGATACCAGCTTTAAAAATCATTACTGAAATCAATAAAATGAATCCAGATAACAGGAGGAATGATCTATGAAGAAGACTATATCTGTACTTCTTGCAGTTGCCGTGGTATTCACCCTGCTGGTCGGCTGCGGCAGCAAATCTGCGGGATCAAAAAAGATCGTTGTGGGAGCTACGCCTGCACCCCATGCCGAAATCCTGAATGCAGCCAAGGAGATCCTGAAGGAAAAGGGTTATGAACTGGAGATCAAGGAGTTCACCGACTATGTCCAGCCCAACCTGTCACTCCATAGCGGAGACCTGGACGCCAACTACTTCCAGCATACTCCTTACCTGGATGACTTCAATGCCGAGCAGAAAACGGACCTTGTGCCCATAGCAAGCATCCATTACGAGCCGCTGGGCATCTATCCCGGCAAGACCA
>Ga0209608_1000889_pt1 | contig 26934 bp, 22 predicted proteins | sample AD_UKC130_MetaG_FD_184428 | JGI IMG/M metagenome (GOLD analysis project Ga0209608, IMG submission 184428) | Active sludge microbial communities of municipal wastewater-treating anaerobic digesters from Canada - AD_UKC130_MetaG (SPAdes) (version 2) | ecosystem: Engineered > Bioreactor > Anaerobic... | reverse complement strand
CTGCGGACCGGGGGAAAGTTGCCCTTAATGAGCAGCGAAGTGACCGTCTTGTTGCCGGCTGTGAACGCGACGATCTCGCGGTCGCCAGAACCAGTGAATGAAATGCTGATGTTGCCGCCGCCGCCGCCGAAGGTCTTGCCAACCTCTTGCAGCGTGCGCGCCGGCACCAGAGCAGCGGTGGTCTCGCCGGTCGTCTCGCCATCCCAGGGAATGTCCCGGAGCGCGACACGATAGCGGTCGGTCGCGACGAGGCTGAGCTGGTTATCGGTGACTTCGAGCTGCACACCGGTCAACACCGGGGTGACATCGTCGCGTGACGCGGCAAACGCAACCTGAGCGATCGCCGTCGCAAAATCATCTCCGGGAACGACGCCAGATTCGCCGGTGACCTCGGGAATTGCGGGATATTCGTGCACCGGCATGGCCGAAAGCGTGAATCGTGCCGAGCCGCAGCTGAGCAAAATGCCGCCGTCTTCCTGCACAACAACCTGCACGGGTGCGTTCGGGAGGCGACTTGCGATCTCTGACAGCAACCGGCCGTGCACCAGGATCGTGCCCGGTTCGTCAACGGTCGCATCGATCGTGGTTCGAGCGGATGCCTCGTAGTCGAATGCCGACAACGAGAGTCCAGCTTCGCTTGCCTCAATCAACACACCGGCCAGGATCGGCTGGGGATTGCGCTGGGGCAGCAACTTCACAACGAACGAAACTGCCTCGCTGAATACGTCGCGGTTCACGTGAAACTTCACGGGCGCTCCTGTTCGTGCTGGTGAGCCAAAGTGCGATCGACGCTTGTCGCCGCAGGGAATACCCATGCTAGCTCTACCGATTGCCGCTCCGTGTGACAAAAAATCTGTTTGCAGGCGGTGCTTCCATTCCCAATGACCGACTCGACGCGTTTCGACTGCCCACACCTTGAGGTCATTGAATCTGGCTTAACAAAAGAGAAATCTTGTTAATGGTGTTAACGCCTGTGGAATCTGTGGACAACTCTGTGGATCGCATACGGGCGTAGGAAACTACATGCGTGTGAGTTGTGGAAGAGCTGCGGAAACTCGATGTGTAACGCGGCGCCTCGGAGAAACACAATTTCGAGTTATACACAGTTGTGAGTCGTGCGAACCCATTGTTTCTCATGGTTTCGAATGGTTATCCACAAGTTATCCACATGGCGAAACGGACATATTCGCGGTTCCAAATGCGTGATGTCAAGTGCGGTTATTTGCATGGACCGCGATTGTCGGGCGTGTCTCACGGCTTTTCGCGTGCGCGACGAATTTGAGGCGATCCGGATGCCTCGATGCGGGCCGGGCGTGTTGCACCTCGGTAGCGAAGCTGTGGCGACCGTCCAGCGACAATGGAGCCCTCTGCGTCACGAAATCGTCGTGCACCGTCGTCGAACGTGTTGCCCACGGAATACGTGGAATATGCAGATTCTCTGCGTCAGCGGGCGCTGCCGGTGTTAGCGGGTGTTAGCGGGGGTTACGGCCGAGCTGCGCGGTAATTTCGGTCACCTGGTTGTACAGCGAGCGACGCTCTTTCATCTGGTCGCTGATCTTCTTGTAGGCGTACATAACCGTCGTGTGGTCGCGCCCGCCGAAGAGCTGCCCGATCTTGGGCAGCGACAGGCTCGTGCGCTCGCGACAGAGATACATGGCAATCTGGCGGGCGCCGGCGACCGACTGTGAGCGGCTCGAGCCGTAGAGATCGTCAACCGAGAGTTTGAAGTACTGCGCCGTGGTGTTGATGATGTCGGTCGGTGAGATGACGTTGTCGTCGTCTTGATCGATGAGGTCTCGGAGCACGGTCTGCGCCAGCTGCATGTCGAGCTGACTCCGGTTGAGGCTCGCAAATGCCGAGACACGAATCAACGCACCCTCAAGCTCGCGAATATTCGACGAGACCTTCGTGGCGATGAACTCCATCACGTCGGCCGGGATCTGCAACCGCTCGCTCTGTGCCTTTTTCCGCAGAATTGCGATGCGTGTCTCGAGGTCGGGCGCCTGCACATCAGTGATGAGCCCCCACTCAAAGCGACTACGCATGCGATCTTCAAAGCCGGTGAGCTGCTTGGGCGGCACATCACTCGTGATTACGACCTGCTTGTCGTGATCGTGCAGCGTGTTGAACGTGTGGAAGAAGGCTTCCTGCGTCTCCGCGCGGCCCTGCAAGAACTGAATGTCGTCGATCATCAGAATGTCGACACTGCGATAGCGGGCCTGAAACGCTGAGCCGCGGTTGTTCGCGATCGAGTTGATGAAGTCGTTGGTGAATTCCTCGCTCGAGACGTATCGAACACGGATGCCGGGGTACAGGCTGATCCCATAGTCACCGATCGCATGCAGCAGGTGGGTCTTGCCAAGGCCTGATTCGCCATAGATGAACAGCGGGTTATATGCCTTTGCCGGCGCCTCGGCGACAGCAACCGCGGCAGCATGTGCAAAGCGGTTGGATTGTCCGATCACGAAGTTGTCGAACGTGTACTTCGGATTCAGCCTGGTGTCTGAGCGCGAGTTCGTTGATGCAGACTCTGCGGTGGCTGTGGGCTCGGCCTGGTCGATGTATCCACGCAATTGTGCAGGCGATGGCACGGTCCCGATCGGATTCGTGTCTGTTTCTGCCTCGGCAACAGGCTCCTCTGGCTGGATCACGCCCTCGAGGTCGGGATTGACGACCACGCGGAAGTTCGCGGTGCCATCGTCGATGTGGGCCAATGCCTCCAAAATGGGGGCGCGCATGCGCTTGTTGATCTGCGCAGCGGTCAGATCGTTCGGCACGTCGATGTAGAGCGTGCCCGCCATGACGCCCTGCGGAACCGCGAGGCTCAGAAAGCCGGTGAGCTGCGGCGTGATGCGGTCGTCGCTTTGCAGGTGGTCGAGCACCTTCGTCCAGATCGAGACGTCTGGTACTTCGTATTGAGACATGGTTCCCCTGCAGGCTTCACGCGTGGCCGGCTTCGATGTGCGGGTTGTGCACGAGCCTGTGGATAACCCTGTCGATCGCAACGTGTGAGCCGCATGACAGAGCAATGTCCACTCTAAGACGCGGGGGAATGTTGGTGCCAGGTGGACGACCTCGTCTTGTGGATAATGGGCGAGTCTGAGACGTCGGTTTGCGACTTTGGCTTATAAGAAGTATTTTTAGTAGGTTGACTTATGCCCGCAAGGGCCCAAGACCATTGTCACGTTCGTCCCCGGCTGCCTAGTCCCGGAGACAGAGCAACCGGAGAAACTCATGAGCAAGCGCACATACCAGCCCAACACCCGCCGCCGCGCGAAGAAGCATGGCTTCCGCGCCCGCATGCGCACGCGTGCAGGCCGTGGCATCCTCTCGGCTCGTCGTGCCAAGGGGCGCACCGAGCTTTCCGCGTAGCACCCGGTGCTCGCAAAACCGCACCGAATCACTGATGGCGCCGACTATCGACGCGTCGTCAGACGAGGTGCACGAAGTGCGAGCACACACACAGTGACGTACGCCATGCGTGGGACGGAAGCATCCGCCCCACGCTTTGGCTTTATTGTCAGCAAGCAGATCGGATCTGCGGTGGTGAGAAATCAAGTGCGGCGACGGCTGAAAGCTGCGTGCTTTGAACTCCTCCCGAGCGTTCCCGCCGGGAGCGATGTGGTGATTCGCGCCCTTCCGCCTGCTGCGACGACCGATTTTGCGACGCTGCGACGCGAGGTTGCACGCGCCCTCACGAAGATCACGACATGAGCGCGCTGCACGCCGCTGCCACCGGCACGGCCGGTTCGAAGGCATTCTTTGCGTGGGAGTCACTCCTGTTGATTCCGCGCGACGCCGCAATCGCCGTTCTCACCGCATATCGTGCCGTGATTTCGCCGATCTACGGCGAAGTTTGCAAGTATTACCCCTCCTGTTCGGCATATGCCGTGGGTGCGATCCAGCAGCACGGTGCCGTGCGCGGATCATTCCTCGCGGTGGCACGGATCGGCCGTTGCCATCCGTGGGCCCAGGGCGGGATTGATGACGTTCCACTCCGCGACGACTTCCGGTACGACCTCACCCCACGGGGTTTCGTCGTGCCCCTGCGAAAGGACTGATCCCTTTGGATCTTCTCCAGACACTCTTGTGGCCACTGAAGTGGGCAGTTGAGCTCATTCTCGTCGCGTGGCACTGGTTCTTCACGGCGATTGGCATCCCCGCAGGCTCCGGCCTGGTGTGGGTGCTCTCGATCGTCGGCCTGGTCCTCCTCGTGCGTTCGGCGTTGATCCCGCTGTTTGTGAAGCAGATCAAGAGCCAGCGCAAGATGATGGAGATCGCTCCTGAGCTGAAAAAGGTTCAGGAGAAATACCGCGGCAAGAAGGATCAGCTCTCTCGCGAGGCGATGAGCCGCGAGACGATGGCGCTCTACAAGAAGCACGGCACATCGCCAGTTTCAGGATGCCTCCCCCTCCTCGTGCAGATGCCGATCTTCTTCGCCCTGTTCAACGTGTTGAACGGCGTGACGCTCGCGGCTCAAGAGAACCGCGGTGGTGTGGGCCTGCTCTCCCCCGAGCTCGTGCAGCAGTTCTACAACGCCAAACTCTTCGGCGTCGCATCCCTGCACGACTCGCTCCAGGGCGCATGGCAGACACGCCCTGAGGGCTGGGAAGCCACGGTCGCGATCCTTGTCGTGCTGGTCATCCTGATGATCGCCTCGCAGTTCTTCACGCAATTGCAGATCATCTCGAAGAACCTCTCGCCCGAGGCCAAGACCGGCCAGGCGTACCAGATGCAGAAGATCATGCTCTACGTGCTGCCGCTGGCATTCATTTTCTCGGGTGTCTTCTTCCCCCTCGGTGTGGTGATCTACTGGTTCGTGAGCAACCTTTGGACCATGGGTCAGCAGTTCGTCGTGATTCGCAACATGCCTACCCCCGGTTCGGATGCCGCAAAGGATCGCGAAGAGCGCCTCGCTCGCAAGGGCAAGGCCCTCGATGCCAAGGGCAAGATCATCCCGATGGCCAAGTACGAGGCCGAGCAGCAGAAGATGTTTGAAGACGCCGAGCGTCTGGCAGCTGAGAAACCCAAGCGCCAGCAGCCCGTGGGTAAGCAGCGTTCGAAGAAGCAGTCGGGTCAGTCAGGCCAGTCAGGTTCTGGAAACCAGGCCGGCAACGGCCCGAAGAACAAGCCCTAACCCCGCCAGCCCCAGCATCTGTCGATGCAGTCGACACCCTCATTTTGCGTAAAGAAGAGAGCACATCATGACCGATCACCCAAAGCTCGCATTCGACCTTCCCGTTCCCGTTCCGACCGCGGCGTCAGTTGTGCCTGCGGGCGAGGGTGACCACCTTGACCGCACACCCTCAACGGTCGCGCAGCTTGAGGAAGAGGGCGACGTCGCGGCCGACTACATCGAGGAACTGCTCGACATCGCCGATATCGACGGTGACATTGAGCTCGATGTTCGTGGTGGTCGCGCGCACGTGCGCGTTGAGTCCGATAAGCCGGGCAGTCTTGCGTTGCTCGCCAATTCCGAAGCCGTGCGTTCATTGCAGGAGCTGACCCGCCTCGCGGTGCAGAACCGCACTGGCCGCTTCTCGCGCCTCATCCTCGACATCGGCGGATCACGCGACAACCGTCAGACGGAACTTGGCCAGCTCGTTGATCGTGCCATTGCACGCATTGAAGAGGGTGCCACGCAAGCATCACTGCCGGCAATGTCGAGCTACGAGCGCAAGCTCGTGCATGACTTCGTTGCCGACCGTGGCTATGTTTCGGAGTCGTACGGCGAAGGCGCCGAGCGTCACACGGTGGTTCGTCGCGCATAGCGCGGTGCTCCGGCATCCGTTTCACGTGAAACATTGCATATGACTTCTCTCGAGAATGAATCAGCCCCGGGCTCGGGTGAGCCTTCGGACGTTGCCGCAGCGCCGGCAGCCATCGGCGATGACGTTTCACGTGAAACATCACCCGCGGTGCTCGAAGACGAACCGGAGATCGCTGCGACGCTGTTCGGTGACACGATCGCCGGCGCGCGACAATTTGCGGCAGCACTTGCGGAGCAGGGCGAAGAACGTGGTTTGATCGGGCCGCTTGAGCTTCCGAGGCTTTGGACCCGCCACATCCTCAATAGCGTGATCATGGCGCCACTCTTGCGCCCCGGCCGCGTCGGGGATGTCGGCTCTGGGGCAGGACTCCCCGGTTTGGTACTTGCGATTGCGCGTCCCGACGTGCAGTTCGTGCTGATCGAGCCGATGGAACGCCGTATTGCGTGGCTGAATGAGCAGGTCGACGAGCTCGGGCTTGAAAACGTCGATGTCGTGCGTGCTCGCGCAGAAGATGCGAAGTCGTCTGGTGGACTTGACCAGGTGACCGCGCGCGCAGTGAGCGCACTCCGCACGCTTCTCCCCCTCACCGCGCCGCTCGCGCGACGTGGTGGAGAACTCGTGCTGATGAAGGGCATCAACGCGCAAGCCGAGATCCAGGCTGCCGAAAAGCAGATCCGTCGCTTCAAACTCAGCGATGTGCGTGTTGAAGTTCTCGGCACCGGCGTGCTTGAAGAGGAGACCCGGGTCGTGCGGGCTACAGTGGATCGTGATGAGCGAGCAACTGGGAGCGTTTCACGTGAAACATTTGGGTGAGAGCGATCCACAATCGAACTCCCGGCAGGTCGCAACGGTCGATACCGCGGCTACGCGCCTTTCGGCAGCATTTGATGACACGCCTCTTGCGCGTGAACTCGCCGAACTGACCGCTCGGCGCAAGGTATTGCGCTCGACGGAGATCACGCTCCCCACGCGCACGCACGTGATGACGGTGTCGAACCAAAAGGGCGGCGTCGGCAAGACGACAACCGCGGTCAACATCGCGGCCGCGCTCGTTGACATCGGCGCACGAGTGCTCGTGATTGACCTTGATCCGCAGGGAAACGCGTCCACCGCACTGGGCGTGCCGCACACGGCCGATGTACCAAGCGTGTACGACGTCCTGATTGACGATTTTCCGATCTCCGACATTGTGCAGGCAAGCCCGGAATCACCGAATTTGCTGTGTGCGCCGAGCACAATCCACCTCGCGGGTGCCGAGATCGAGCTGGTTTCGCATGTCGCGCGTGAGCACAGGCTTCGCACCGCGATCACGACCTACCTTGAGGGTCTCGATGAACCGCTGCATTTTGTCCTGATCGATTGCCCACCTTCGCTGGGACTGCTCACAATCAACGCCTTTGCTGCCGCTGACGAGGTCTTCATTCCGATCCAGTGTGAGTACTACGCGCTGGAGGGCCTCAGCCAGCTTCTCGGCAGTATCGACATGATTCAGAAGCACCTGAACCCGAGACTCCACCTCTCCACGATCTTGTTGACGATGTACGACGGGCGCACACGACTCGCGCAGCAGGTTGCCGCCGAGGTTCGCACGCACTTCCCGGAGCAGGTGCTCGACACGGTGATTCCCCGGTCAGTCCGTGTTTCTGAGGCACCAAGTTTTGGTCAGACAGTGATTGCGTACGATGGCCAGTCGGCCGGCGCCGTGGCCTACCGCGAGGCGGCCGTCGAAATTGTACGACGCGCAACGCGCACCGAAGGAGAGAAGTAATGGCAGCCAAACGCACCGGACTTGGCCGAGGCATCGGCGCACTCATTCCGACGACAACGGAAACCGCCACAACTTCACGGCCCGTTGACGTCTTCTTCCCTGGGGCTCGCACCCAGGCGGCACGCCCGGTAACCACTTCCGATACGGAAGCCGAGCCCGAACTGCTCGAGGTGCAGGGTCTGCGGCTTATTCAGGTCTCTCCGGCCCTGGTTGAGCCGAACCCGCGCCAGCCCCGCGCGCACTTCGATCCAGATGACCTCGCCGAACTGGTGCACAGCGTCCGCGAGTTCGGTGTGCTCCAGCCCGTCGTCGTTCGGCCATTGGATGCTGCCAAGGGCACCTACGAGCTGATCATGGGCGAGCGCCGTCTTCGTGCTTCGCGCGAGGCCGGTCTTGAGACAATTCCCGCGGTGGTCCGCGACACTGCAGACGAGTTCCTGCTGCGCGACGCGCTCCTTGAGAACCTCCACCGCTCGCAGTTGAACCCACTCGAAGAAGCATCCGCGTACCAGCAGCTCCTTTCAGACTTCGGGATCACCCAGGAAGAGCTCGCTACGCGCATCGGGCGTTCACGACCGCAGATCAGCAACACAATTCGTCTCCTGAAGCTGCCCGTGCCGGTGCAGCAGCGCGTCGCCGCGGGTGTCCTCAGCGCTGGGCATGCCCGTGCCCTACTCGCGCTTGACGATGAGGGCGCAATGCAGCAGCTCGCCGACAAGATCGTGAACGAGGATCTCTCCGTGCGCGCAGCAGAAGCCGCCGCCGCTGGCTCGCCCGCACGCCGCGTTGCGCCGAAAGCTGGGACGCGTCGAGGACACCTCGACGAGATCGCGGAACGCCTCGGCGATCGCCTCGACACCCGCGTCAAGATTGCCCTGTCTGCCAAAAAAGGCCAGATCAGCATTGAGTTCGCGACCGTGGGTGACCTGAACCGCATTCTCGGAATTCTCGGCGAACCCGGCTACGGCGGGTAGGCGCGGGGCGCCTCCCGTCGGGAGCGTTGGCACGGGGCCGTGCAGGTTGCGCGGTACGCGTCGGGTGGTTGGCGCCGGGCGCGTGTGTGCTGACACCGAGGCTGGTGTGTCGCTCCGGCTCCGCTGCTGTCGCCCTACAGGCGGTCGCCCACTCCTCCTCCTGCTGCTGTGCGCCCACTTGCTTCGGTCCGGTGTACGCCCGCCCTGGTTCCACTTTCTTGCGCTAGCGCTCGTCGCACCGCGCTTTCCCTTTCGTGCGCTGAGACTCCTCCCACCGCACCACCGCACCACGCGCTGCCGTCGGTCGCTGTGGCTCTGCGGCGGCGTTGCGGGTGCGATCGCCCTTGCCGCAGTTTCCGGGCCGCGCCGACGGCATCTCCCCGGCCACTCCTACAGCATCAATGAGTCGCCTTCGAACTTCGGTTCGCGCGTTGGCTCGGGCGACCAGGTTGACTGTCCTGGGTTCGGGTACGGCTCTCGGAATTCTCACGCGCCGGCCGGTGCCATTCAGTCTTGATGCAGGGCGGGAACGGCGGTGCCGGCGTCGTGCGCGATCCCGCGTCGCTGGTGGGCCTGAACCGTCGGTGCTGCCACGCCGCAACTGCACTAACTCAGGAAAACCGCGAGATCGTGCGACCGAGTTCCGCGGAATTTCGGGGGCCGTGGCATCCGCAGTCGACGGTCTTCCTGAGTTGGTGTCGTCGGCGAGTACGGTTGCCGCCTAGGGCGTGAATCCGCGGGACTCCCATCCGCAGCGAGGCTGGCAGCAAGGCCGCAAAGACGGCGCGACCCGAACTTCGACCCAACCCGACCGCCGCCGCCCGGCACGCCTGCACTAACTCAGGAAAACCTGGCGCAACGCCACCGAGTTCCGTGGAATTCCGGGGATTGTGGCATCCGGTTCTCGCGGTTTTCCTGAGTTCGTGTCGTCGGCGCCCGCCTAGCCGCGCCAGCGCAGAGCGGCCGGCACCAACAACAAAGCCCGCCGCTCCCCGGAGGGAACAGGCGGGCCCGGTTGTTCGTGCGAAAACTACGCGATGTAGGCGGCGAGGTCCTTCTCGAGCGCGCCCTTGCCCTTGGCACCGATGATGGTGGTTTCGACGGCGCCAGCCTTGAACACCTTCATCGCCGGGATCGACGTGATCTGGTACTTCATGGCCAGGTCGGGGTTCTCATCGACGTTCAGCTTGAGAATGGTGATTTTGTCGACATTCTCCGACTGAATCTCGTCGAGAATCGGGGCAACCTGACGGCAGGGACCACACCACTCGGCCCAGAAGTCGACGAGCACGGGACCGTCGGCCTGCAGGACGTCGGCTTCCCAGGTGGATGAACTTGTTGCGCGAACACTCATGGTCAGAGAACTCCTCAGTTGATAAAGATTGATGGCAAGCGTGTTGAGATTGCTGGTAATAACGCCGATGAGGCGCCATTTATTCCGAAGCTGCTAAGCCCCCGGCGCGGCTGCAGCGGCGAGCGTCGCTTCTGCCTGCGCACCCTGCGCACTCTGCTCCTGCAGCGCGAGGTAGTGCTCGGCATCGAGGGCTGCCACCGTGCCACTCGCGGCCGCGGTCACGGCTTGGCGGTAGCTCGGGTCGATCACGTCACCGGCGGCGAACACACCGGCGACGCTGGTCTTCGACGAGCGCCCATCGACGGCAATTGTGCCCTCGGGGGTGAGGTCGAGCACGCCGTGTACGAGGTGCGTGCGCGGGTCGTTGCCGATGGCGATGAACAGGCCTTCGATGGGGAGTTCGCGGGTCGAGGCATCCACTGTGCTCTTGAGAACGAGGCCGCTGACGGCCGCGTCGCCCTGAATGTCGGCGACTTCGCTGTTCCAGATGAACTCGATCTTCTCGTTCTGGAAGGCACGATCCTGCATGATCTTCGATGCGCGCAGGGTGTCGCCGCGGTGGATGACGTAGACCTTCGAGGCGAAGCGGGTGAGGAACGTCGCCTCTTCCATCGCGGAGTCGCCGCCGCCGATGACCGCAATCGTGCGGTCGCGGAAGAAGAAGCCGTCGCACGTTGCGCACCACGACACACCATGGCCGGTGAGGCGCTCCTCGTTCGCGAGCCCCAGCTTTCGGTAGGCGGAGCCCGTCGCGAAGATGATGGTGGATGCCTCGTGCACGGCGCCGCTCGCGAGAGTGACGCGCTTGACCGGTCCATCGAGCTCGAGCGACTCGACGTCGTCGTAGAGGATCTCGGCACCGAAACGCTCGGCCTGCGCCTGCATCTTCTCCATGAGCTCGGGGCCCTGGATGCCCTCGGCGAAACCGGGAAAGTTCTCGACGTCGGTCGTGTTCATGAGCTCGCCGCCCACCTCGACAGAGCTGGCAACAACGAGCGGCTCGAGGTTGGCACGCGCCGCATAGATGGCCGCTGTGAATCCTGCAGGACCCGATCCGACGATGATGACCTGACGCAAAATTGCTCCTTGTGGTTGCTCGCAGAGGACGGCAATCGCGGTCCATGTAGTGGAACCAATGCTACCGCGCGGGTATTCCGCGGTTGGGTGGTGGTGCGGCGTCCGCCGCCCCCGCCCCGCCCTACCGTCGCCGCAGTGCAGAGAGTGCCGGCTCGATCTCTGGCGTACGGATCAGCACGAGAACGCCGAGGTAGCTGAGGCCTGTGACCGAACCGATCAGCGCGGTCGCGACGATGGCCGGGAACACGCCACTGAGCGCCCACGAGTGCTCGCCCATGCCGCCGACAAGCATCAGCGTCAAGAAGCCGAGTGCGCCGGCCGGGATCGATGCGAGCGCGAACCGCACGAGCGCAACCAGTACCCGGCGCGAGCCGAGGTGGCCAAGGCGTCGCTTCAGCAGCCAGGTGGCCAGCAGCGCCTGCGCGATACCCGAGATTGACTGGCCGAGCGCGACACCCACCGCAATGTACTGCAGGGGGAGGAGCGACGCGGCGAGGGCCGTAACGACCACGAGCGTGCACTGAAACAGCGTGAAGAAGAAGGGTGTGCGGGTGTCACCGAGCGCATAGAACGTGCGCTGCACCACAAACAGGGCCGCGAACGGCACAAGACCCACCAGGTACGCCCACAGCACCTGCGCCATTTCAAACGCGCCAGAGGGGCCGTTGGTGAAGATTCGGGATGCCGGAACCGCCGCAATCGCGAGGGCCACAGTGCCGATCACCATGAACAACGAGAGCACGCGGATGCTGCTGCCCACATCTCTGCGGACCTCCTCGAAGCGCCCCGCCACGGCGTGCTCGCTGAGCTGGGTGAAGTAGGCGGTGCCGATCGATACGGCGATGATCGAGTGCGGGAGCATGAAGATGAGCCAGGCGTTCGACATGACGAACACCGACGCGTATCCGGCTTCGGCTGGGAGCGACGACACCTGCGACTGGACGATGCCAGCGAGCTGACCGGTGATGACCATGGCGAACGTCCAGCCGGCGAGCTTGCCGGTGCTGCGAAGACCCACGCCCCGCCAGTGGAAGTCGGGGCGGAAGCTGAGCCCGGCGCGGCGCCACCACACGAGCAGGATGAGCGCCTGCGCGGCGACACCGAGGGTCGTGAGCCCACCGAGCAGGGCGATGCGATCTGGCGTCCAGTCGCTGATCGCGGCGGTGTCGGTGTTGTAGAGCCCGAAAATCAGGATGAATGCACCGAGGCCGGCGAGGGCGACGACGTTGTTGATGATCGGTGCCCACGTGAATGGGCCGAAGACCTTGCGGGCGTTGAGCACCTCACCGAGCAGCGCATACAGGCCGTAGAAGAAGATCTGCGGCAGACACCAGTACGCCATCGCCGTGCCGAGCGCGAGCTGTGCGTCGCTCCAGCCACGTGTGTAGAGCTGCATCAGCGCCGGTGCAAGCAAAATCGCGGCCAGGGTGGCGATCAGGAGCACGACCAACGCGATCGTGAAGATCTTGTTGATGTAGGCCTTGCCGCCGTCTTTGTGCCCGTTTGCACGCACGATCTGGGGCACGAGGACCGCGCTCAGGATGCCGCTGGCGATGATCGTATAGATATTGTTCGGGAGCTGGTTGGCGATGCCGAACGCATTCGCACCCTCGCTGAACGCACCAATGGCGGCGGCCAGCACGGCTGCGCGCACGAATCCAAGGATGCGCGAGACCACGGTGCCACTCGCCAGCAGCACGCTCGCGCGGCCCAGACTAGCCATTGCCGTCACCCGAGCCCGACTCCGACTTCGAGCCGGACTCCGACTCCAGACCCAGCCCCGACCCCGACGCATCCGCTCGCCGTCTGCGACGACCGATCACTGTCCGCACGATCCCGGCCACAAACAGGGTGCCGACGATGACCGCGAGCGAAATGATGCCGATGAGCTCCCAGTCGGCGCGCACGTTCACCTCGGCGGTGACGGGGTCACCGATCGGCTGCAGGGTGGGGCTTCGCAGTTCGAGCTGGAGTGACACGTCGCCGCTCCCGACCTTCGCGATCACGGGAACCTCGACTCGGGTGTTGCTGTTTGGCAGTGCGGTGACGGCCTTGCTGCGCGAAACCTCGAGCCGCAGGTCGTTCGGTGAGGTGATGAAGATCACGTTCACCGGGTAGGGCAGGTCATTGCGGACCCAGAACTGCAGCTTCGCGTCGGAGCTCAGCAGATTCGTCGTCGACGGCGGCAGAATGCCGACAGACGACAGGGTGCGCTGCGACTGCTCCTCGTGATCGGCCACCGCGGTCGTCCACGCGGCTTCGCTCGCGTCTTCATCGTCGACCGGCCATTCCGTGCTGCGCCACTGCGCGCCGAGCAGCTGGGCAATCGAGGCCCGTTCGGGGGTGGTGAGCAGGGCTGGGTCGTCGAGGACGGTCGCGAACTCGGCAATCTTCGTCTCAGTCGCGGTCATGCGATGTGCCGCCTCGGTCCGGCTTTCCGAGGCTGCGGCATCCGCGATGTCAACGTTCGTGGCCGGCGCCGCAAGGAGGTCGCCCAGGCCGCGGGGCGTTGCGCCGGGCACCTCGAACACGGCCGCGATGGCGGCGCTCACGTTGTTTTGGGTGCGATTTGTGCTGCGATCGACCGTGACGAGCAGGGGGCCTTCGGCCTGGCCGGCCGCGAGCGTGAGTTGCGCGGCGGCGGCCGCCAGCGGTGCACCTCGGAGCTGGAGCGTGCGCACCGAAGCGGCGTCGCGCAGGGCATCTGAAATTGCAGAGTCGTAGACCAGCACGGGGGCATCACCCACGGTTCCACGGGTGCTGGTGGTGCGTGCACGCTCGCCCCGGGCGGTGTTGCCCGATGCCACGAGCGTCGCCCCGGGGGCATCCGCAGACACCTCGGCGAGTCGGGCGATGAGGGCCGTTGTCGCGGTGCCGCTCGCCGGCCAGGTCATGCCCGGGTGTGCGCCGTTCACGGCGAGCAGCGTCGCGAAATCAGGAAAAACCGGCACATCGGGGTCGACCGGGGGTGCGGTGGGCGTTGGCGTCGCGCTGGGCTCGATCGCCGCGACGCGGGGGGTGGATGCTTCGCCCGAAACATTTGCGGCACCCGGAGCGGGAGCATCCGAGGGCAGCTCGGGGACCATCGACGGCGTCGTCGCCGACGCGGGCATGAAGTCTGCGGGCTTCATGTAGGCCTGCAACGTCGTGGGGCCGAACGGAGTGGGGAGCCCTGCGTCGAACGAGGTCGCAAGGTCGCCGTCGCCAAATGCCGTGCTGAACCGTTCGTTCGGAAGCGCGTCGAGGCGTTGGATCCAGGCAAGCGCGTCGGCCGGGGCGGCCGTGCCGAGCACCCGGATCGCCGCGAGGATTGCGGGGTCGACCGCGAGGATCGCCGGTGTGCCGGTCACGGCGTCGAGGAGCGCGGTGAGAGCGCCGTCCTGCGCGGTGAGTTTTGTGAGCTCGGCGCTGCTGAGCAGGCCGGTGCTCAGCGGCCGAGCCGTGATCGGCACCACCACGCCGATGTCGAAGGGCCGGGCCTCGGCGGCCGGATCGCGAACGATCATGGTGCTCGTGCTGGTGGGGGCATTTTCGCCCGTGCCGTACCGCACGATGAGTGGGTAGACCCCGGGCGCAAGCCCGGTGATCTCGGGTGCCGCGCCGTCGATAGAAATGCCGGCGGTGGCAACCTCACCCGCGGGCACCGCGTCGATTGCCACGTCGCCTCCGCGCACAAACGGCCCGAAGTTTGGGTCAACGACGCCGTTTTGCCAGGCCTCGAGCGCGGCACGGTCGGTGATCGGGGTGCGCCCGATGTCGAGGCTTGCCGTCGTCGCGAGCAGGCCGCGTGCCGTGAGGTTTTCGACGACCACCGAGATCGACAGCGTTGCACCGGCGGTCACGATGCCGTGTGAGAACGGGGCGAGGGTCACACGGGGTGTGGTCGCGGGCTGGGCTGCGGCATCCACTCGTGAAAATTCGACCGCGTCACCGGTCGCCTGCGCCATTGCACCGGGCCCAGCGAACAGTCCCAGCGCCAGCAGTGCCGTGGCGACGACCCGCCACCTGCGGGGTCGCTGACGCACGGCGATGGTGTTCGCAGCGCGTATGCGCGGGCGTGAATCGGTCTGGGTCACGGTCAATCTGGTGTTCTGGTCGAGTGCATGTCGGTGTGTGCACGTGGGCCCGATTCTACTGTTGTGTGGCGCTCGCTCCCTGGCAGGCATGGCGTGGGCGGCGACTTTGCCGCGCCTCGAGTGCGATTGAATGACTGGGTGGAAGAAGACAACATGCCCCCGACTCACGATGCCGCAGCGATTTCGGCGCTTGCCGCCGACCTTCGCGCCGTGCAGTTCACCGTCGATCGTTTGGGCGATCTGTGGGGCAAGACCGCGGGTGAGGCGCTGCTGCGTGACCAGCCGGCGCTCGCACGACGTGCGCTTCGCGCGGTGACGACGGATGCCCCGCTCGCGGCCCTCGCGGCCCTCTTCCTGTTGGGCGACCCGGTGCCGGTTGCCGCACTCGCCACCGCGCTGCCGACGCTTGGCGTCGATCGCGCCGCGGCGCTCGGACTCATCGTCGTCCGCGGCGAACAGGCCGTGCCCCTCGTCGACCTGCGTCCGTATGGATTCACCGACGAGCTGGGCGCCGAGGAGTGGTGGCTCGCGAGCGATCTCGGCGAGCTGGCACTGAAGTCGGCACTGCCCGTCGGGCACGTGCTGGGTGTCGGCGGGGCGTCGCTGACGCTCGCGGGCATCACGATGCCGGGCGCCGACGCCCAGGCCCCGCAGGGCCGGGTGCTCGATCTCGGGACGGGCTGCGGCATCCAGGCACTGCACGCACGCCGATTCGCGGCGCACGTCGTCGCCACCGATATTTCGCGCCGCGCGCTGTGGTTTACCGCTTTCAACGCCGCGCTTAACGGCGTCGACGGTATCGAGACGCGGCTTGGCAGCATGTTCGAGCCGGTCGCCGGCGAGCAGTTTGACCGGGTCGTCTCGAACCCGCCGTTTGTCATCACGCCGCGTGCCGAGGGCGTGCCCGCGTATGAGTATCGTGACGGGGGCATGGAGGGCGACGCGATTGTGGCCTCGTTCGTGTCGGGTGTCGGCGCGCACCTTGCCCCCGGCGGCACGGCGCAGCTGCTCGGCAACTGGGAGTACCGCGACGGCGAAGACGGACTCGACCGCGTGCGGTCGTGGGTCGGTGCGTCGGACGTGCCGCTCGACGCGTGGGTGGTCGAGCGTGAGGTGCAGGACGCCGCCCGCTACGCCGAGACCTGGATCCGAGATGGCGGCACACTGCCCGGGACCGCCGAGTTCGACGCGCTCCTTGAGGCCTGGGTCGATGACTTCGACCGGCGCGGGGTCACTGCGGTGGGCTTCGGCTACCTCCTCCTTCGCCGCCCCGCCCAGGGTGAGCCAACGCTCGCGCGGTACGAGCGGGTCGCGCAGCCAATTGCGGCGCCGCACAGCCTCGGGTCGCACCTGCGCGACGCGCTCGCCGGGCACGATCGACAGGTGGCGCTCGACGATGCGGGGCTTGCGGCATCCACCGTACTCGTCGCCCCAGATGTCAGCGAGGCGCGCCATTTTCGCCCCGGCGACGACGACCCTTCGGTCATCGAACTTCGGCAGGGCGGCGGTTTTTCACGCACGATCGGCGTCGATCCGGCACTCGCGGCGCTCGTGGGCGCGAGCGATGGAACCCTGCCGGTCGGGGTGTTGATCGGTGCGATTGCGCAGTTGATGGATGCCTCCGAGCCCGACTTGCGCGCAGAACTCCTGCCGCGCGTGCGCGAACTGATCGACCTCGGCCTGCTGATCGTGGCCGACTGAGCGCTGGCGGCCGTGGGCGGAGCGACGGCGTTTGCGCGCTCAAGCGCCGGCCCGAGGCTCGGTAGACTGCTGGCATGGTGAGCATGGCCGAAGGCCTCGCGCGGTTGCGCGTCTTGGCCGAGTCTCCGGTCGTTGATGCGCTGGCGACCGCGTTCGCGGCAGCCGGGCACGAACTGGCAGTTGTCGGTGGTCCGGTGCGCGACGCGTTGCTTGGGCGCGACGTGCACGATCTTGACTTCACGACCGACGCAGACCCGAGCACGATCCTGCGCATCGTCACGCCGATCAGCACCGCGCAGTGGGACATCGGGCGCGCGTTCGGCACGATCGGTGCCCGCGTGCTCGGCGAGCAGGTCGAAATCACGACCTACCGTGCCGACAGCTATGACGGCGTGACGCGCAAGCCGACCGTCGAGTTTGGCACCAGCCTCGAACCCGATCTCGCGCGTCGCGACTTCACGATGAACGCGATGGCGCTGCGCGTGCCGCAGTTGCAACTGGTCGACCCCACGGGCGGGGTCGAAGACCTCCTCGCCGGGCGCCTTCGCACCCCCGGCGACCCGCACGTGAGCTTCGGCGACGACCCGCTGCGCATGCTCCGCGCCGCCCGGTTCGCGAGCCAGCTCGAGGTCGAGGTGGTCCCCGAGACCGTCGCCGCCATGGCCGAACTGCGCGAAACGCTCTCAATCGTCAGCCCCGAGCGCGTGCAGGGCGAGCTCGTGCGCCTCATGCAGACCGACGACCCGGTCCGTGGCATCCGTCTGCTCGTCGAGACCGGGCTGATGGCCGAATTTTTGCCCGAGGTGCCCGCCCTGCGCCTCGAGGTCGACGAGCACCACCACCACAAAGACGTCTATGAGCACTCGCTTACGGTGTTGCGCCAGGCGATTTCGCTCGAGAAGAGCAGACACCCGGATGCCGCTCCCGACGTCGCGCTTCGCATCGCGTCGCTCCTCCACGACATCGGCAAGCCGGCCACGCGGCGCCTTGAATCCGGCGGTGCGGTCACGTTCCACCACCACGACGTCAAGGGCGCCCGGCTTGCCCGCAAGCGCCTCCTCGCCCTGCGCTTCGACTCCGACACGATCTCGTCGGTCACGCAGCTGATCGAGCAGCACCTGCGCTTCTTCGGTTATGCCGAGGGCGCGTGGACTGACTCTGCCGTGCGCCGCTATGTGCGCGACGCGGGCGATGAGCTTGAGCGCCTGCACATCCTGACCCGGGCGGACGTGACGACCCGCAACAAGCGCAAGGCGTCCATGCTTGCAAAGGCATATGACGATATTGAGCGGCGCATCGTCGAACTGCAGGAGCAGGAAGAGCTCGGCGCCATGCGGCCCGCCCTCGACGGCAACCGCATTCAGGCACTGCTCGGCATCCCACCCGGGCGCGACGTCGGCGCGGCCTACAAGTTTCTACTCGAGGTACGCCTCGACGAGGGCGTCATCAGCGACGAAGAGGCCGAGGCGCGTCTGCGCGAGTGGTGGGCCGCCCGGGGGTAACGATGCGGGTGCCCGCGCGACTCGCGCTGAGCGCTACCGCAGGAAGCTACCCAACAACGTGGCCATCACTCCCGACTGCATGAGCCAAAACACCACCACGACGCCCACGACGATGAGGGTCGTGCGCCATCGAACTCCCTGCTTGAGTCTCCGGCCACTCGGCGCAACTCCGAGCGGTGGCGTCAGCGGTGCGGTGCCGGCGAAGGGCACTGTGGATGCCGCAGCCTGCGCCGCCGCGGCAAGCCCGGGAATGGGCGCCCCGACGCCGATGGCCGAGGCCGAGGCATCCGTCTGCAAACGTTCGTCGCGCCAGCGCGCCCACTGCGCGAGCTTGTCGAGGAGGGCCTGCACGGTCGCGAACAGCCACGCCCACGTTGCGGGATCGATGGTGACGGCGTCGCGCCCGACGTAGAGAAACAGCCAGTCGTCGACGATCTCGACGTCGAGGGCGGCCGCGTGGTCGATGAAGCGCGCCATGATGTCGGGGGTAAAGAGATAGAGGGCGTCGGTTTCGTAGCCGGCCGGGCAGTACAGCGAGAAGTGCTGATCGAAGTCACCCTCAAGGCTGAGCCGCTGCTGCTGGCCGAGCGCGACGGGCAGGTTGCTGCCGAGAAAGCTGTTGTTGCCCTTGGCATCGAGCACGATGTTGGGCAGCGGCACGTCGAGCTTGATCGCGACGTAGCCCCACCGGTGCGTGCTCTGATTCTTGCCTGACCCGGTGATGTAGGTGTAGTTCGCGAACTCGACAAATCTGGGCGCGGTGCCGCGCATCAGGTTGGTCGAGACGCGGTCGTGGCCCTGGCCGAAGATCATGCCCGGGAGGGCGGGGGCCTTCAGCTGCGGGATGTAGGTCAGCGCGTTCGCGGTGGCGAAGCGGGTGAGGCGGTACTCGCGGGTGCGCTTGGCGCGCTGGGCGCGGAAGAACAAGATCGGCGAGCCAACGGCGACGGCGAGGAAGAACGCGTACCCAAGGATCGTAGGCACCGAGACGCCGTCAGAATATCCGGAGCCCGAGACCGAGTTGAACAGCATCCCGATCATCGCCACCAGCACCCACATGAAGATGAGCGCGCCGACCGCGAGGATCGGTGCCACGATGACCCAGTACACGACGGTGCTCGCGCCGGCACGGCGGCCAGAAGTGCTGTGCGCGCGGGCCCACTCGCGCACACCCCGTGTGTCGACCGGTTCGGTCAGTGGGGTGGGGTCGAAGACGACGGGTGCGGTGGTGCTCATCGGTTGACTGTGTCTCCATCTGAGGTGAGGTTGGCGTGCTCGCGAAGCGGCAGCGCCTCGAGGCGGCCGTCGGCGCAGATCGCTGCGATGAGCGCCGATGACCCGCCCACAATCGTCGAGTCGTGGTCGATCTCGGTCACGAGCACCCAGGCCCGGTCTTCTGGCCACACGAGGCTCGGCGAGTGCGTGAACGCGGGCGAAGTGGCGTCGCGCCACGGCGCACGCTCGGGCCACGAGGCATCCGACAGTTCGGTGATGCCGCCCGTGAACAGCACGTGCGCGCGGTTTGGAAGTTCGAGGCGCGGGCCGCGCGAGATTTCGTCAGACAGGATGCCGGGGGTCCAGCGTTCCTTCGCGTACCCGTCGTTCCACGGGTTGTGGATGCTGCGGGCGAGCATCTCTTCGTGCGACGTGTAGGTGACGGGTTCGCCTGGCGACACGGTGAGCGAGGCGCTCGCCGACTGCGCGAGCATCGCGCCGAGCACACCGCCCCAGCCCTCCCAGATCGCGATGTGGCCGGCGTCGGGAGTGTCCGTGTAAAGCGCGAGGGTGGATGCCACGGCCGCAAGTGCCTCGGGCGCGAGCCTCCCCTGTTCGGGGTCGCCATAGCGCCAACCCTCCGCATCTTCGGCGTCGATGTGGCTGTAGGGGTCGTATCGGTGGATGAGTCGGTGCCACTGCGCCTCGGGGTGCAGGGTGGTGCCGAAGGTGCGGGCGACCTCACCCCAGCGCACGTGCTCGGTGTCGATCTCGGGAGCAGCGGCCGCGAAGGCGGCCCATTCGCGGCGGTGCTCGTCATGCGGGAGCGGCGGCCAGGCACGCCCAACCGGGCGATCTCGCGTTGCGGGGTGCAAGATCCGGGCGTATGCCTCGAAGCCCCGCGGCACCGTCATGTGCATTGTGTACGGGGGCTGCCACTGGGCATCAACGCGCTCGCGAAGCCAGTCGCCGGCCGCCACATCAGAAGTCCACTGCATCCGGCAACCCTACTTCGCCGTGCTTTGGACGCTTCTTCTCCCGCTCCTTCGCCGGCCCCTTTGCCCGCTCCTTCGCCCGTCGTCGAGGGGCCGATTTGAGCCGTGGTCAGGCACTGTTGCTTGGAGGTTGCGTTCGCAATGGGGCGCGGCATCCGCTACTCTTGGAAGGTTGCTTTGGTCACCGCGTCATCTCGCGGCGCCCGGGCACGTGCACACACCCTCCTGTTTCCTGGAAATCCCCGGAAACCGTTCTAGTCCGAAGGAGGTGGGTTAGTGACGCACCAGTATGAACTCATGGTCATCCTTGATCCCGAGATTGATGAGCGCACCGTTGCTCCCAGTCTCGACAAGTTCCTGACTGTTATTACCAAGGCTGGCGGCTCGATCGACAAGGTCGACATTTGGGGCCGTCGTCGCCTGGCTTACGAGATCCAGAAGAAGACCGAAGGCATCTACGCCGTCGTCAACTTCACGGCGACTCCCGAAGCAACCACCGAGCTCGACCGCCAGCTGAAGCTCAGCGAGGCAGTCATGCGCACGAAGGTGCTCCGCGCTGAAGAAGGATTCGCACAGGTTGCTGCCGAGGCACAGCGTGCCGAGGAGAAGGCTGCTCGCAAGGCTGCCAACCCCGGCAAGGCGACGGCTCCTGCCGCTGCCGTTGCTGCTGCTGCAACCGAGGCTCCCGCCGCAGCTGACGCTGAGGCTCCCGCCGCGAAGGACGCGTAACGCAAATGGCCGGCGAAACCGTCATCACCGTCGTGGGTAACCTCACGGCCGACCCCGAACTGCGTTACACGCAGGGTGGGCTGCCGGTGGCGAACTTCACCATCGCTTCGACCCCCCGCAACTTCGACCGTCAGTCGAACGAGTGGAAAGACGGCGAGGCCCTCTTCCTGCGTGCGAGCGTATGGCGTGATTTTGCTGAGCACGTTGCGGGCTCGCTGACCAAGGGTATGCGCGTCATTGCGACGGGCCGCCTGCGTCAGCGCAGCTACGAGACGCGCGAGGGCGAAAAGCGCACTGCGTTCGAGCTCGAGATCGACGAAATCGGCCCCTCACTGCGCTACGCGACCGCTCAGGTCACGCGTGCCGCATCGAGCGGTGGCGGTGGGCGCGGTCAGGGTGGTCAAAACCAGGTCGCTGACGAGCCGTGGGCCGCTTCCGGCCCCGCGAGCTCCGGCGGCGGTGACGCGTGGAACACTCCAGGCGCCACCTACGGTGACGACACCCCCTTCTGATCTCACATTGATATTGCGGATGCCTCGGCTCGAAGCATCCGCCACTTGAAAAGGACACAACCATGGCTGGAAAGTCGAGCGGCGACCGCCGCAAGCCGATCCGCGGCAAGGGTGCGAAGAACGCAGCCCCCGCGAAGGCGATTCGTGTCGGCGTCATTGACTACAAGGACGTCCCCACGCTTCGCAAGTTCATCTCCGAGCGCGGGAAGATCCGCGCGCGCCGCATCACGGGCGTTTCGGTTCAGGAACAGCGTCTCATCGCACGGGCAGTCAAGAACGCCCGCGAAATGGCATTGCTCCCCTACTCCGGCGCTGGCCGGTAAGGGGCGTCTGACATGTCGAAGCTGATTCTTACGAACGAGGTTGCCGGACTCGGCAGCGCCGGAGACGTCATCGAGGTCAAGAACGGGTACGCCCGTAACTACCTCGTGCCCCAGGGTTACGCCGTGGTGTGGAGCCGCGGCGGCGAGAAGCAGGTTGCGCAGATCCGCGCGGCCCGCGACGCCCGCATCATCCACGTGCTCGAAGACGCGCAGGCCCTCAAGGCTGCGCTCGAAGGCACCAAGGTCAAGCTGGCCATCAAGGCCGGCGCTGAAGGCCGTCTGTTCGGTTCGGTCAAGCCCGGCGACGTCGCAGACGCCGTCAAGGCTGCCGGCCTTGGCGAGCTCGACAAGCGCAAGGTGCACATCACCACGCCGATCAAGGTTGTGGGCGACCACGAGGCAACCATTCGTCTGCACGACGAAGTTGTCGCAGTGATCAAGCTGCAGGTGGTTGCAGCCAAGTAGTTGCAACCGGCGTCGCAAGACGCGACACAGATGGCGCGAGGCTTCGGCTCCGCGCCATCTGTCGTTTCTGCACCGTCGTTTGTTGTGTTTCTGGGCGTGTCGCCCGCCCTCCAAAGTTCACCCGGTAAATCTGTGAAAAACGCTTGTATCCGGGCGCGATTTGTGCCCGCTCTCCACATCTCAGGGAACCTTAAACAAAAACTTTAACCACAGCTCTACTCACAGGGTGTGGAAAAGAAAAGCCCTGGTCGAACTATTAAAAGTTGGTGAGCCTTCGCGGGGTTTCAACAGTTATCCACAGTGGTTACTCACAGGGTTTGCGGCGTTTCGCCGGAATACTCCACAGAGTTATCCACAGGCAGAGTTGCGGGTGGTTGAGCCTGTGCATAACGTGGGGAAGCGTCTCGGTGAGGGTTCTCCTCTGAGATGCCGTCTTCCCCGATGTCCGGGGTATCTGATGTGATGCGACCCGGTGCACAACACCCCGCGCACGCCAGTGTGAAGGGTCCGGTGCACAACCGGACGAGAGGGGAGTAGCTGCGTGTCGGTTGCCGATTTGGGAATCACAGACGAGCGCATGGGTGGTCCAGCCCGCGGCTCAGAACGTACGCCTCCGCACGACATGCTCGCCGAGCAAAGTGCCCTCGGTGGCATGCTCCTGTCGAAGGATGCTGTTGCCGATGTCATCGAGTCGGTCAAGGGCATCGACTTCTACATCCCCAAGCACGAGGTCATCTTCGAGGCCCTGCTCACGTTGTACTCGCACGGCGAGCCCACCGACGTTGTCACCGTCACCGACGAGCTCATCAAGACCGGTGAGCTCTCGCGTGCCGGCGGCGCCGAATACCTCCACACGCTCACCTCGATCGTGCCGACGGCGGCCAACGCCGGGTACTACGCGCAGATCGTCGCCGAACGTGCGATGCTGCGCCGCCTTGTCGAGGCCGGCACCCGCATCGTCCAGATGGGCTACTCGGGCCAGGGCGAGGCGCTCGACCTCGTCAACAACGCCCAGGCCGAGATCTATGGCATCACCGGCAACGATGCGGCCGAAGACTACGTACCGCTGACCATCGCGGTCGACGCGGCGGTTGACGAGATCGAAGCTGCACGTGGGCGCGATGGCCAGATGACCGGCATCCCCACTGGCTTCTCGGGTCTTGACCAGCTCACCAACGGTCTGCACCCGGGCCAAATGATTATCATCGCCGCGCGCCCTGCGATGGGTAAGTCGACGCTCGCGCTCGACATCGCCCGCGCCGCCGCGATCAAGCACGACATGCCGACGATCTTCTTCTCGCTCGAGATGGGGCGCAGCGAGATTGCGATGCGCCTGATGAGCGCCGAGGGTGCGATCCCGCTGCAGAACATGCGTAAGGGCTCGCTCGACCAGCGCGACTGGACCACAATCGCGGCAGTGCGAGGGCGCATCAACGACGCGCCGCTTTACATCGACGACAGCCCGAACATGACCCTGGTCGAGATCCGCGCCAAATGCCGTCGTCTCAAGCAGCGCGTGGGCCTCAAGATGGTGGTCATCGACTACCTCCAGCTCATGACCAGCGGCAAGCGCGTCGAGTCGCGCCAGCAAGAGGTCTCTGAGTTCTCGCGTGCCCTCAAGCTCCTCGCGAAAGAGCTCGGCGTGCCAGTGATCGCGCTGTCACAGCTGAACCGTGGCCCCGAGCAGCGTGCCGACAAGAAGCCCGCGCTCTCCGACCTCCGCGAGTCGGGCTCGATCGAGCAAGACGCCGACATGGTGGTGCTCCTGCACCGCGAGTCGGCGTACGAGCGCGACAGCCCGCGCGCCGGCGAGGCCGACCTGATCGTGGCAAAGCACCGCAACGGCCCCACCGACACGATCACCGTGGCCTTCCAGGGTCACTTCTCGCGGTTTACCGATATGGCGCCGGAGGTTTAGGGGCGGTTCTTGTAGGTGTAGGGATTAGTTAGAAATGTCCATTTCGTAGATGAAATGTCCACGCGATGTCCATATGGACATTTCGGATTGCGCGTGCGGCTCCGCAACGGACGTTTCATCCCCGAGAGCGGTAGACAGCGCGTCTGCAATGCTCCGCCGAAGTCGCGGGCTAAGGCGTTGTCGGCGGGCGACCAAGCCTGTGACCCGCGCTCACTCGTTCGTTGAGCAGCTTCGCGAGCTTCGGCTCGATCGCGCTTGCGTAGGCGACGCGACCGAACAGGCGGCTGGGCGACATCACACCTTCACGTGAGAAGTGCTCAAAGCCGAGCCGCGAGAAGTGATAAGTCTCGATCAGTATCCGTTGTTTCATCCGGCGGGGTAATCGCGGCGTATCAACGTCGTGGCCGACGTATAGCCCAAGGACGTAGGGCGATCGTCGCATGAATCTGGTCTTGCGATCATTGACCGTCCATCCTCCGGAGGTAAGCGCCGCTTTGATGTCAGCGAGCAGCTGATCGGAAACGCCTGAGCCAGAGAACGTGAGGTCGTCCACCCAGCGTGTGTAGTGGACCCCGTACAGGTCGGCAACGCCTTGGATCTCGTCGTCCATCCCTCGGAAGGCAAGGTTCGATAGCACGGGACTTGTGCGGTAGCCCAGGGGGATAGCGCCTTCCCGGAAGCAAGCGCCTTCGATCCAGTCACATACCCGCTCGTCGAACTGGGCCCGCACTGCGTCCGCAATACGGTCGAACGTTACCTGCCCGAAAAAGTCCTCAAGATCGAGCGCCAAGGCAGACCTCGACCCCGCATGCACAGCGGCGGCGGACTTGGTGCTCTTTCCGCGAACAAACCCATGCACTGCCGCAGAGGGCGTCCAACCGGCTGCGAGTATCGCGCGCGCCTGCTTATGGGCAGTATCCAAGCGGCCTACTGCACGGTGCGCTTGCCGCCAGCGTCCCTTCGTCCGGAACGACACCGACCGCTCGTTGCTACGTGCCCAGGTGCCCCACTCAGCAATCGAGCGGGGGTCCAGACCCCAAAGTTGGGCTCGGACAGAGAACAGCTCCCATGAAATCAAGGCGCCCTCCGGGGAAGCATATATACCACGGCAGATACCTCTTTCGAGGCATCGCACCTTATCGGTAGCCCGACGCCCGCTTGTGGGCGGACGTTTCGACGGTCGAATACAACCGAATCGTCTTCCCCGAAGGGCGTAACCAACACTACTGGGATTGGTTGATCTGGCCGACGATGCCCGGCAGCTCTACGACTGAGGACATATTGCGAACGAACGTCTTGTACATGCGGAGTGCGTAGTCCCCACCAGTCAGATGGCCTGCGAGCTCGACGCCGCCCTGAGGGCTGTACTCGACCGAGTCTGCCTCGGGCGGGTTGTGCGGTACGCCGCAGCCCTCCAATTGGCAGCACTCCATCACGCGCGCGACGTACTTCAGCGTTGCGTACAGTAGGTAGTCGGCCATGGCAAGGCCGGAGTCGCCCTTGGGCTCAGCGCTCACTGCCACGTCGGTGACCGGTCGCGTCTGCGCGATGATCGCTTCGTACCGCGAGAGCGGACTCTGATCTGCTTCAAAAACGATGTCGATCTGTTCATGCGCTCGATACCGTGGCATCAGCACCCGCAGCAACTCGATGAAGAGCGAGTCGAAGGCCTGGTCTTTCTGCGTCGATGTCAAAGCAATCGCCGTGACGATGAAGCGGACATGGCCCTTGAATGTGGCGCCGCGGTCGAGCTCGTTGAGTAGAGGCTCTGCAAACTCAGGCCCGTCCTTCGTGGCATGCCATCCGTGCGCCCTGAACCCAGGCATGCGAGGTGCATCCTCGATGCCGGTGCGCGCCAGAATGCCCTCACGCACCGCGGAAAGGCGCCGTCGGAGATCCAGCAGGTCGTCGATCGACTCGTATACCGCGACCCCAACCCCGTAGATCCATCGCCAGTCACAGTCGCCAGTCGGCGCTCTGCCAATGTGAGGGCAGCGTTGATGGGTGACACAAACGTTGACGACGGACTCGTCGAGCCTCATGGACACGGCTGACATGCTTTTCCTCCCCCTGTCACGATCGCGACGTCTCTGCGGTTCCTCCCGCCCGACGTAGCCAGGGAGTGCGGCGCGCGGTGAACACTCGCTCAGTAGTACTCCCGCACGTACCCCAGCGCCTTCTCGAACACATCGTTGTCGCGGATCTTGAACTGGACGTATAGCGTCTGCCGCAGCGCCTTGCGCACTTCCTGATCACCGGCGATCGTGGACTGCCAGCCGTCGAAACGCACGGCGCGAACAACCTCGTCGATCCGATCGACAACGTTTGAGACGATGATCGGCGTCTCGTCGCCCTTCAGCGCCTCGAACAGCTCGGTGAGCGCAGCCTTCCCTCGCTCCTCACGCGGGATCTCCTTCTCCGCCTTCTCGGCGGCGACTGTGTCCTTGGCGAGCTCGAGGAGATCGCGGAGGAAGTCGAGGCTCGACTGCTGAATGTCGGCGTACTTCTCACGAAGAGCGTTGAGCCGTTGACCGAGCTCAATGAAGACCGGGTT
>Ga0209608_1000888_pt1 | contig 26935 bp, 26 predicted proteins | sample AD_UKC130_MetaG_FD_184428 | JGI IMG/M metagenome (GOLD analysis project Ga0209608, IMG submission 184428) | Active sludge microbial communities of municipal wastewater-treating anaerobic digesters from Canada - AD_UKC130_MetaG (SPAdes) (version 2) | ecosystem: Engineered > Bioreactor > Anaerobic... | reverse complement strand
TACCGTTTTCTTTTATAAAAAAGGGATGATTTTGAGCAACGATCGTCAGGACACGATTGGCAGGAGATGGTACAATAGCATTACATCCGGATGATAAATTCTATAGGAGGTTAACTCTTGAGCCAATCATTTCAAGTGAATCCCATTGGATATATACGAGCTGGGGCGGAAGGGTTTTGTCTGAAAATTAATGAAGATTACCGGCCCGCTTTGAAAGAATTGGAGAACTTCAGCCACATCAATGTCTTATACTGGTTTAACCATTCGGATAGCGCCGCTGATCGGGCGGTTACTCAGGAAGAGAAGCCTTATCGGAATGCTCCGGAAGTTGTCGGGGTCTTTGCGACCCGGTCTCCACGGCGTCCCAATCCGGTGGCTCTTTCCGTGACGGAGATTTTATCCGTGGATATCGAGAATGGTGTGATCATCATCCCGTATATTGATGCCCTTGATGGAAGTCCGATCATCGATGTGAAACCCTATCATCCGTCCCTTGATCGGGTTAGGGAAGCGAAAGTTCCCGGGCGGTGCTCCCATTGGCCCGAATGGTATGAAGACTCTGCCTTTTTTGATTGGGAGTCAGTGTTTGTGGATGGGGAATAAATGAGGGGGCAGGCCAATGTCCAACTTGGATATGGTTATAAAGGCGATCAACTATATCGAAACCAACTTAAAAGAGGCCATCACGGTAACGGATGTTTCCGATGCTGCCGGTTATTCGCTCTATCACTTTATCAGGCTGTTCAACGGTATTACCGGCCATACTCCGAAAGAGTATATTTTAAGACGTAGACTGACAGAAGCTGCGAAGGAGCTGCTGCATTCCAAAGGAAAAATTACTGATATTGCTCTTACGTATCAATTTAACAACTCTGAGACCTTTAACCGGGCGTTTAAACGTGCCTTTGGTTTAAATCCATCGGAGTTACGGAAATGCGCAGTTCTGAAACAGTTACCCTTTTTGTCGGCCATGACTGAAGCCAATCTCCGCAATTGGCAACGGATGAAAGATTTAGAGCCGGAAATCGTGGAGCTGGATGCCATTTGTTTGGTGGGACTGACCACGCTGGTACGGAAAAATACCGCACTCATCAGCGAACTGTGGGCTCATTTTTCCCAAGAAGCCGGTTTGATTCCAAACCGAGTGATCCCTGAAAAATGGTATCAGGTTGCCTTTTGGCCGGATAAGTTGGAGATGGACGGTTTATTTATCATGTGTGCGGTTGAAGTGGCTGATTTAAATAACATCAATCCGAATCTGGTTGGGAAACGCCTGCCGCCAGCCAAATATCTCCGGTTTGTGCATAAGGGTCTCTCCCGGGATGTGGGGTTAACTTATCAATATATCTACGAGTCCTGGCTGCCGAAGACGGATTATCGGTTAACGCTGCCTTATAATTTCGAGGTTTATGGGGAGAATTATCTCGGGCCGGATAATCCGCAGTCGGAGAGTGAAATATATATACCGGTGGAAGGATAGAAGAAGTGTAGAATGAGATGAAAACGTCTTCGCTGTTCTTGTGACAGTGCAGGACGTTTTTCTTTGCTAAGAAGCTTTTATATTGGTGATGCTTTGGGATCGGGCAAGATTTCGGTACGACGGGGTGGCGAAAAACGTTCAAAAAAAGGCAATTCAATAACCTTCGTAGCAGGAGACCGGTTTGTCTATATCAAATTAATAGTAAAAATGGAAATAAAATACAAATAGGAGTGAGGAGATTTTTCAGATGAGCAATTTTGTCATTGAAAGATCCCCGAAACGCGAAGGGATCAATAAAGGGGATGCCCTTGCGTATCAGTATGATCAACTTGCGCGGAACCCATTGGGAGATAGTCAGGTACATCATGAGATTAAAACCGAAATGGCGCACGAAGGTATGAAAAAAAGTCCCAGAATTGATTCTGGTTTAAGGTTTCTTGATAAAGAGCAAGGATGTTTAACAATCCATCAATCCGAATGGGATAGATTTATTGCCCTGTTTCCAACTGATCAAGGCAGTGCCGAGGTTGGCAAAATAGCATTAATCTCGTTATAAGTTAAAAGGAGAATCGATGAATATGAAAAAACATCACATCTTTCTATTAATGCTTTTATGGATGTTATTGTGCTGCATTTTCATTACTGCTGCCGAGGAGCAGTTTCCAGTTGGGAAAATAGCTAATATCCCAATTGTTGAGTTACATCCGAAAGAATTTTATCAGTACCATGAGTTTGCAGCCAAAGACCAGGCCGAACAAAAAAGGTCCTCCGGGATATGGAACACTATAACCCCCAAGATTAATTTGAATGAGTTGAAAATTAAGGTAACTGCGTCATCAACCTTGGGGAATCATTATCAAGCGATGAATATCATTGATAAAAAGGTAGAAACCGCATGGGTGGAAGGGGTAAAAGGTTCAGGAAAAGGTGAATGGGTAAAATTAAAGTTAGACGCCGAGAAAATTAGTCATTCATCGACTCCGTTCAGTATTCGCACTATCGGGATAATACCCGGTTATGCTAAAAGTCAGAAAACATGGTATGAGAATAACAGAGTCAAAAAAATGCTGGTGGTAATATATACACCGGCATCAGCCACCCAGGAAAATGAGTGGGTTGCTCTTCGCTTGTTTTTGAAAGATGTTAATAAATTGCAGTTATTTGAAATTCCCATTGATTATATTGCATATAATTTTGACCCGATGACAAAGACAGTATGGTTCAAAATAGAGGATGTTTATCCCGGGACCAAATATGATGATACGTGCATCTCGGAGATTGTGCTGAGAGGAGGTTGTCTACCGTAAATGGCATTAGGAAGTATTTTTGGAAAATGAGGATATTTGCTGCGCTTATCCTTTTATTATGTGTATTTCGTATTAAAGGATTTTATTTTAACAATCCATCGTTCCCAGTGGGATAGGTTTATTGCCTGTTTCCATCTCATCAAGGTAGTGCTGAGGTTGGCAAAATAGCATGAATCTCAATATAAATTTAAGAGGAGAATCGATGAAGATGAAAAAAATTTATACTTTTTTATTAATGTTTTTGGTGATGCTCTTTTGCTGTACAAGCATTACTACGACCAAGGAGCAGTTTCCTGCCGAGAAAATAGCTAATATTCCAATTATAGAATTACATCCGGAAGAATATTATCAGTATCAAGAATTTGCAGAAAAAGATAAAGCCATACAAAAGAAGTATTCCGGAGTGTGGAACACTATAACCCCTAAAATTAATTTGAACGAGTTGAAAATTAAAGTAACGGCGTCTTCAACCTTGGGGAAAGCTTACCAGGCTCCCAATATTATAGACAAAAAATTGGAGACCGCTTGGGTGGAAGGTGTAAAAGGTCCGGGAAAAGGCGAATGGGTAAAATTGAAGCTGGATGCCGAAAAAATCAGTCATTCATCGACGCCATTCAGTATAAGCGAGATTGGGATAATCCCCGGTTATGCTAAAAGTCGGACAACTTGGTATGAGAATAACAGAGTCAAAAAAATGCTGGTAGTAATATATACTCCGGAATCAGCTCCACAAGAAAATGAGTGGGTTGCCCTTCGGCTGATTTTGAATGATGATAATAAATTACAGTTATTTGAAATTCCCAGTGATTATATTGCAGATAATTCAGATCCGATGACAAAGACAGTATGGTTCAAAATAGAGGATGTTTATCCCGGGACCAAATATGATGATACGTGTATCTCGGAGATTGTGCTGAGGGGCGGTTGTCTACCGTAATTATGGATGATAACTTAGAGAAATTACATGGACAGGCCAACCATTCATCATCGCCTTTCCATACGCTTAAAAGGATACGATTACTCCCAGGCCGGCTGGTTTTTTATCACCATTTGCACTATGATTGACGTGGAAAAGATGGAAATTTGAAAGATATTCCCAAAAGAAGACTCTCCCCACATGGAAAGTCTTCTTTTTCAATTTCCGAAAGTATCTTTTCTGCTATTTTCATTAACAAATATCCCAAAATCACATTTCTATTCTCTCTTCTGGGATAAAACTGGTAGAATAAAAGATGGAAGGGGGAGCGGTAATGGATAACACCCTATCCGAAACAGTCATTGAAGAAATCGCGGAGGAGTGGTGTGGGGCTAAGTCGCCGGTGGTTTTCACCGGAGCGGGGGTCAGTACGGACTCGGGAATCCCGGATTACCGTTCGCCTCAAGGAGAATGGAAGAAACACCCGCAAATCATATCGACCATCGAAACCTTTATGAATCAGCCGGAGTTATTTTACAGTTATTATCAGAATCAGCTCTTCCGGTTAGTTAATACCCAACCCAATCCCGGTCACCGGTTCCTGGCTGAACTTGAAGAACGAAATTTGGTAAAGGCAGTTATTACCCAGAATATCGACAATTTACACCAGGCTGCCGGGTCTAAAAATGTGATTGAGCTTCATGGTACATTACGGACCGTAAGTTGTATGGGATGCCGAAGACGGTATCCCAGCCAAAAGATGTTATTGGAAGCAGCGGGCCAACGGCCGGATGCAACGGAAACCGGTGATTACAGCCGGTGGGTATGTCCCAAATGTAAAGGAAGGCTAAGGCCGGATATTGTGTTGTTCGGCGAAGGGTTGCCTCAGGAGGAGTTCGAAAAGGCCGTTTCCTACAGTACGGCGTCGGATTTCTTTGTGGTTATCGGCTCTTCCTTAACGGTGGGCCCGGCTAATTTACTGCCAGCGTGGGCCGTAGAGAAAGGTGCCCGGTTATTGATCATCAATAATGAACCGACTCCCTTGGATCCTAAAGCCTGCTGGGTGATCCGGCATAATAGCAGTGAGACAATGGAGATGATTTATAACAAAATGTGTGTGAAACTTCAAAAGCGCTATAACCAATCATGACCCAACAGGAGGACGATGACATGATGAAACACCTGAAATTTGCACTGCTGTTACTATGTGTACTGGCGTTAACATTTACGGACGTTAATGCGCAGGCACAAAAGAAAGTTACTTACGGTAAGAGTACTTTCACCATTTATAAGCCACTTGATTTGGAGCCGACACCGACCTGCGGGTTTATCCCTGATGTACCCGGTTACACACTCAAAAGCAAGTTTTATGGCCCTGGAACCTACTACTGTTATGCACCGGGCAATGTTCCTAAAACCAATTATAAGTGTATATTGACAGAGATTCGTGACTGGGTTTTCTACAGGCCTGATTATGTTAAACAGTTCGCAGCCCAGAGAGGCCTGGAACCGATGGAGCAAAAGGCCATCAAAAAGATGAGCGCCAAAACGCGCCTGCCCAATGGCGGCCTGATGTACCAGTTAAGCGAAAATACCTGGATCTGGTTATATGTCTATGGATTGCAGAATTGCGGCCCGCTGCCATGGGGTTCCAATGAGGAACATGTGTGTGGGGTGTCCTTCATTGAACGGGTTCCCCAAGAGCCCGAGATTGTCGCTGACAGGCTGTATCGTTTCTGGAACGACGGAGTACGTTTTGCGGATTATGCCGGAGTTACCCAGTCCAACTTCAAAACCAAACCTTCGGCACCTTCGGATAAGAATCCCAATTATTTTGCCATCGGCGATGTACTCAATCCGAAAAAAGGTTTCTACACCCTTACTTTTGAAGGGGGCAACGGGCCCACATACCTCTGGCATAGCTACGAAAAGGTTGTTGCGGAAAACCTGAAGAAATCCGACTTTGACGCAACGGGTCAAATTGGATATAATGATCTGTACTCAGCATTTTTGTACTATTTGGATGTTGTCAAAGTCAAAAACAACCTGTACTTTATGTATACTGTTAACTCCCGTTTCCTTGGGGACATTATTTCCGGCAGTACCTGGCCACAGGTGATGAAGATGGAAGAGGAAACGGCTAAACAGTGGAAGAAAGATCAGGAAAAAATTAAGAAAGAAAAAAATGCTGCAGCCCTTGAAAAGCTGTATTCGGAAATTTTTAAATAAACCTGTCCGGAGACTTGGGCAAGGGTTATTATCTTCCCTAATACCCTTCGACAAATCAATGGTACTGAATAAGGGGGAAATCAATGGATACATTGATCGCTCAATCCGTTCACGATCTTTATTGGAATAGAGATCTCAACTGTGCCAGAACTTGCCTCCTCACATTGGGCAAGATTTTTGACATCACTATCGAATCCCAAACCTTTCAGGCTGCTGTCGGCCTTCACGGCGCCGGAGGGTACCGGGCCCAATGCGGCTTGGTGGAAGGGGCTTTGATGTTTATTGGTATTTACTTTCATCATCTGGGTAAATCCGAAACTGAAATTATCGATTTATGTTATAACTTCGCCGACGCTTTCACCAACGAATTTTCTTCCCTCCGTTGCTATGATCTGCGCCCGGGCGGCTTCACTCCGGAGGACGAACCGCATCTCTGTGAAGATTTGACCGTTCGCGGAATTGAGTTTGTAAAAGAATTTATTATGGCAAATCGATAAAAGAGTTTGAAAGGGTTTTCAACTATCAATGGAAAACCCTTTTTTATATCCACTAATGCCTGGTTTGGAACACTCCCGACAATAAAACGTAATCCAATGATTCCAGATATAAATCAGTATTGTTATTTCCCCAAAAACAGTCTAAAATTGAACAGTAATTATCAAAAATCGCCCATATTTTACAGTTGGAGGTTTGAGGTAGTGAAAAAGACCTATGGGATGATGATTGTTCTCTTGATCATCGGGAGCCTGACATATGGTGGAGAAAACGTCCTGGGTGCCAAGGAGACTGTAGTGATGGATAGCCAACTGGTAGGATTTGCAACGTTAAATGGCGGGACCACAGGCGGCACCGGTTATCCGAAGGTGATCACCGTCAGTGACGCTAACCAGTTGCAAAAAGCTATCGGCTCCAATCGCACCATTTATATTGACGGAACGATCACGCCAACGGATTTTCTTCGGGAAATTAAGATATCCTATGTATCCAACCTGTCCATTATCGGTGTCGCGGACAGAGGAGAACTGAATGGTATCGGTTTAAGAGTCATGAACTCTCGAAATATTGTGATTCGTAATTTAACTATTCACCACGTGGTTCATCAATTCGACAATCCCAATAAGCCCAATCAACGGGAATTGACGTCCGGTGATGCCATCGGAATCGTGGATTCCAGCCGTATCTGGGTAGACCATTGCACCTTGTACAATGCCGGCGTTGATGATGCTGCTCAAAAGGCGTTCGTGGCGGATATGATATCCAAAGGATATACTGCCGCACAGGCCGAAGAGTGGGAAGGGTCCCCCAAAAACTTGTATGACGGCCTCTTTGATGTTACCGGGAATTCCAAATATATCACTTTTTCATGGAATGTGGTGGCTGACAGCTGGAAGACCTGTTTAATCGGGAGCAATGATTCCGATCTGACCGACCGCCGGATTACCTTTCATCATAATTGGTTCAGAAATTGCAATTCCCGTTTGCCTATGGTGCGGGCCGGTGTGACCCATATCTATAATAATTATTACTCCGATATTGTAGGCTCCGGGATCAACAGTCGGATCGGCGCGAGAGTCTTGGTTGAAAACAATTACTTTGAAAATGTAAAAACGCCTATTTCCAGCAGTGACGGCAAAGGAACCTGGCTGGCAGCAGGAAATGTCTTTGTCGGAAGGCCGGGAAGCAATGGCGGCACAGCTAATGTAACGGTGCCCTATCCGTATACATTAGAAACTGCCGAAGAGGCCAAAGTAAGCGTAATGGCTGGTGCAGGAGCAGGCAAAATGCAAATTTGAACTAAGATAAAACCCTGGAATAGTGATGTTCCGGGGTTTTTGATATATATTCGTTGGGCGTGGTAAATTATTGAATCTTTTATTAATGAATGTTAATTGCTTTGGATGCCGACAGGAGGCGCTGTTCGCCCCTGAACCCCTCCGGAGAGTGTTTGGGACAGGGGCAGTGCGGAGTGTGCAGAAAAAATCGGAAAAAGGTTGGAGAACTTTACGTAATCTGCCGAAAATTAAAAGTAACAGGAAGTGTATTTGGTAACAGGGATGGACGCAACAACGTTCTTTACACAGCTTACTGAGATCACGGTTTAGTCCTTTGGCACATCCTGTTTCGTTAATAACGGATACAGGATGTGCCTTGTTTTTGAATGGACCTATAATCAAATTCCAAATCAATAATCAGGGAAGGTGATAAATGATGGGTTTGAAAAAGTGCCCCTATTGTGCGGAAGAGATTCAGGAAGCAGCAGTTCTTTGTAAACATTGTCATTCCCAATTGGGCTTGGTAACCAATGAACAAACACCGGCGCCAACAGTTCCGCAACCGGTTACTCCGGCAGCGCCGGTGACTCCTATGATGCCCCGGCAGATACCGTCCCGTCCGGTTGGAACGAATTATTTCAATACCGGTTGGGGAAAGCGGGTTGGCTATTTTTTGTTGGTCAATGCTGCGGTGGTACTAGGATTGACTTATTTTGTGGGTGATTTGGCATTACTGGCGCCGTTTTATGGGTTTCTTTCAGCTTTCGTGGCTTTGCTATTTTCCAAGTGGATGGTGAAGAAGACTTTTGGGGTAACTCTGATCAAACCCGATGAGTTCCGTAATGATTCGGAGAAAATGATTTACACCATCGTTGAGGAACTGGCCCAAAAAGCCGGTTTGCCGAAAACTCCAGAAGTGGGCTATTACATCAGTCCGGATATGAATGCTTTTGCGGCGGGGATGACCCGTAAACGAAGCATGGTTGCTTTCAGCAGTGGACTGTTGGAGCGGATGGATCTGGCCTCAATTGAAGCAGTGGCTGCCCATGAAGTCTCTCATATTGCCAACGGGGATATGGTTACCTTAACAATGGTTCAGGCTGTAGTCAACGGGATCGTGTTCATCGCTACCTTGCCCATAACCGTATTGATGTGGATATTATGCTTTTCCTCGGAGCGTAATGCCTGGTGGATGTCGCTGATCGCCCGGTTTTTCCGGTTTATCGTAGCCTCGATCCTGCTTTTTTTAGGAAGTTTGGTCGTCAAATTTTTCTCCCGGAAACGGGAGTTTGCCGCTGATGCCGGCGCAGCCCGGTTGTGTAATCCTCAGGCCATGGTGAAAGCTTTGGAGCAGCTGATGCAAGATAAAGCAGAAGCCCCGCAAACTCAGCTGAAGTATGCCGCCTTTAAAGTGAACTCCAAGCCTTCGTTTTGGGAGATTTTTTCAACCCATCCGTCGTTGGAACGCCGGATCGAAAGTTTGAAATCATTATATCGATGAGTGGAAGGTGAATGTTATGGCCACCAAAATCTGTCCATATTGTGCTGAAGAAATTCAGGAAGAAGCTATTCTTTGTAAACATTGCAAGTCCTCTTTGACCGGTACGGTCAGCCCGGGTCAGCCTGGGGTTACCAACGCCAGTTCCTCGGTGAGTCCGGAGACGCTCGTCAGCCCGTCTGGATTGGAAGGGGGAAAAACCTATACGACTACGGACTGGCGGGTTCCGGTGGCTAAAAGGCATGACTGGATCTTTGCCTCGCTCATTACTTTGGCTGTTATGACGATAATCACAGGCTTCGTTGTTTTCAGCATCTTTCAGCAGTTTGCCGGGAGTGAAGTAACTGAAAATGTCACTATTGAAACTGGAGAGGTGAAACTCGCTGAAAAGCGGGTGGAGTATGTGACCTATAGCAATAGCCGTTTTGGGTATTCGGTGGAGATTCCTGTAGATTATATGCTGGTGAACCAGTTGGAAAATGGAGGCGGTGCTGTATTCCGGTCGCCGGATGGCACTGCAGAACTGCGGGTTTTTGGAAGTTACAACACTGATGGCTGGACTCCGGAGGATGTTTGCAATATATCTCTGGATTTCAACGGAGCTGAAAATGATGTGCTGTTCAAAGTGGTCAAAAATAATTGGTATGCGCTCTCCCTGTCGGATGGGAGTATGATTCATTTTGAAAAGGGAATTGTCAATTCTGACCGGATTTGTGGCTTTGTCCTGGAGTATCCTGCCAATGAACAGGTTGACTATGAACCGGTGATTAACCGTCTGGTGGAGACATTAATCCAATGACAGACAAGCTATCCATTGAGGGAGGAAACACAGATGATGCTGAATGAAATCCAAATCATTAAAGACGCTGTCTTTCAAAGAAAGACAACAGACCGGCCGCTCATCAATTATTGGTTATATCTGTTCTTGCTTAGCTGGATAACCTTTGGGATTTACCCGCTCATCTTGTTTTTTCAACGGATTGGCCGGATTGATAAATTTATTGCCCGAAAACGGATTTATTATGGAGCGGTCATTGATTATACCGAAACGCTTGCCCGGAGTACCGGAGGATATGAGTCTGTGGCTGGTGAGATTCAAGCCCTAAAAGATCTCTTTAATATGACCTATCAGAGGAAGATACTTCCGCTCAATGCCGGGTTATCCTTTTTCTATGTCATCATTACTTTCGGAATTTGGAATTGGGTGATTTGTTACCGGATGAATAAAATCTGGGATATGCTTCAATCCTTCGAGTATGCTTTTGATCAGCAATTGAGTTCTCTTTGGCAAACGTTAGGCTTAAAAACAGATGGGCTAACTTTTAACCTCGTTTCTGCCAAGAAGCGAAACTTTGCCCTGTATTTATTCCTGTCATTTATTACGTTGGGGATTTGGGGAATCGTATGGGATTACAAAATGCATACAGATCCGGATGATCTTTATCCTCAATTTCATCAAGTGGAGGATCACATTCTGCATACCATGGAAAATCGAAGCGTTGCTTAAGGTGAATCTCATATTTAAACTTCTTAAACAGGAATGGTTTAAAACGCTGAGTCTTTATCCATACTATGGGTAAAGACTTAAGTTATTTTAGGAGAAATGGAGCGAACCGATGGGAAAGTTAAAGAGTGAAGTTCATCGTAGCTATTCCGGTTTTCCGGTGGAATCGGAGACGGGATACCGCAGTGGGGAGTTGGATCCTGCCCATCAAAACGGGCTGTCAGAGTCAGAAGAGGCCCAGCTCACCAATGATGGGACTGAGGTTCATGTCGAAAACAACTATATCGACACGAAAAAGGATTGACTTATGAAACCAGCGAAAAGCTGGTTTTTTCATGCAAGTGACGATAGAGAAGAGGCAAAGGAGATGAAATGGTGATGAAAATGATTTTGCTGATCTGCGGATTTTTGGCGTTAGGTTTGGGCGTGTTGGGTATTTTTTTACCGGTACTTCCGACAACACCTTTTCTCTTACTGGCGCTGGCCTGTTTTGGGCGGAGTTCGGACAGGCTATATGACAGGATCGTCCGCCACAAAACGCTGGGTCAATATATCAACCATTACCGGAGCGGCCGCGGGTTGCCCTGGTCCGTAAAGATTAAGGCACTCTGCTTACTGTGGTTGTCTATGGGGTATTCCATTGGTTTTGTGGTTTCCCAACCGTTATGGCGCTGGTTGTTGGCTATCATTGGTCTGGGGGTGACTGTTCATTTATTGACATTAAAAACTTTACAAAATTAAATCACTGAAAAAATTCGACAAAGCAGGAAACCATCGAAAAACAGCGAAAATTCTTTTTGTTTCAGCACATCTGGAGTACATCACATTTTAAGGAGGAAACCATGAAACAGTTTAAAGGATTAGCATTATGGCTGTTGGTTATCACGATGATGGTATCCGCTTTGGCGTTTCCCATCAGTGCAGCGAACAGTTACCCTGAGGTTTCGGCCGTTGTAGTTGAGGTGCAAAAATACGGCAACTTAACCCTGGACATCAAACCGAAGGCTCTTTATGATGCCGGATATCAATTGGGAGATATTCTCAAAGTCACAGCTGGTTCCCATGTTTTGACGATCCCGTTTTGTACGTCCTACAGCGATGTGGATACCGGAAGTCTGGTGGTTCGGGATGATCGGGCCAATAACCTCTTGATCGTCGCCATCAACATGGGCAACTTTTCCACCACCTATGGCGTTAAAGTCGGCGACAAAGTAACTTTCGCCCTGGCTGAAAAAGAAGGCTATCTTGCCGAATATCAAATGCGCCAATTGAAACGGACCAATGTCCGTGGGGATTATGCTTCGGATGTGGTGTTTGCCAATTTCCGCAACATTACCACGACCGGTATGAAACCGTCGATGTTGTACCGGAGCAGCAGCCCGGTAAATAATGAATTGGGCCGGGCCGCTTATGCCAATGCGTTGGTCAAAGCAGCCGGAATCAAAACGGTACTAAATTTGGCTGATTCGGATGAGGAAATTAAAGGGTATTTCGGGGCAAAGGATTTTGCTTCCGACTATTATAAATCCCTTTATGAAGCGGGTAAGGTGAAAGCGCTGAATATGGGCGTGGACATCGCTGGAGTCGACTTCCAGAAGAAATTGGCTGAGGGTCTTCGTTTCTTAATCAAAAATGAAGGCCCCTATCTGGTTCATTGCACCGAGGGAAAAGACCGGGCCGGTTTTGTCAGTGCCGTACTGGAAGCATTGATGGGCGCAAGTCTTGATGAAGTGGTTGCTGATTATATGGTGACATACGAAAATTATTACGGTGTGAAAAAGGGAAGCGAGCAGTATAACTCCATTGCTAAGAGTAATATTATCGCTTCGATGACCACGGTGATGTGCGGATATCCGAAAGGAACCGATATTTCCAAAGTAGATCTGGCAAAAGCCAGCGAAAGTTACCTCCAAAAATGCGGCCTGACCACTGCTGAGATTGCCGCTGTAAAACAAAGACTGTCCGGAACACGTTAAGGAAGACATGTTTAAGAGTTAAAACCTGAGCCGCCGCAAGATATTGCGGCGGTTTTCTTTTTATAAAATATAACAGTAGAAACACTCTTGCAGCTAATGCAATTACCACAAAAAGGAAAACGGTGATAAATAGGAGAACTAACTTATGAAATCAGATGATAGGTGTGGATGAATGATACGGCATAGAAAACGTATCCGGTGAATTGGTTACGATTATTCTTCACCGGGTGCCTATTTCATTACTATTTGTATTCATAATAGAGAGCACTGGTTTGGACAAATTCGGGGGAGGAACAGTTATTCTATCAGAAATCGGGAAAATAGCCGAACGTTGCTGGATGGATATTCCTTCCCATTTTCCTGAAGGTTTCTTGTCATGCCAAATCATGTTCATGGAATAATTGGTTGGGATAAGGTAGAGAATTTATCCAGCAAATCGAAACGGCCGCAATATGCACGCTTGCCTGTAATTGTCGGTTCATATAAATCAGCGGTCACCAAATTAGTTCATCTTCATGATGAAAAGTCCAATTTCAAATGGCAAAAATCCTATTATGACCATATTATCCGGAACGAACGTTCATTTCATATTATTGAAAATTATATCCGAAGAAATCCATTGAAATGGGATGATGACATTTACCACCAATTGGAATATGATTTGATAAATTATTGATGATGAAAATTAATGTGGGGTAATGATGATTGGAAACGTATGACGAAACGGGATGACGAAACGGGATGACGAAACGGGATGACGAAACGGGATGACGAAACGTAGGGAACAGGCATGCCTGTTCCCTACGTTTCGTTCAATCCGTTCAACCCGGGTCCCGATTTTCACGGAACGCGATGGTTAATCCGTTGGACGTTATGATTAAACCCCAACCGGTTCCAGATGGGCAGGTTTGGCTGCCTGTAATGCACGATCCTTTATAACGGTGTTTAGGGTTTTATAACCGCCGCTTAAATTTTTTACCCGGGTGAATCCATGTTGCATCAGAATACGGGTAGCGATATATGAGCGTAATCCGACATAACAGTAGACCACGATCTCCTGATCCTTGGGGAGTTTATCCAGGCGATTTCGTAATTGATGGAGAGGTATATTGATGGCTTCAGGGAAAGAGCCCAGATGGGATTCATCCGGTTCGCGCACATCCAGTAAAACCGCGTTACCCGGCGGTTGCGATAAAAGCTGATCCCAGGTGATGATCTTGACATCGCCGTTAAGAATATTACTGGCTGCATATCCGGCGATATTTACCGGATCTTTGGCGGACGAAAAGGGCGGGGCATAGGCTAATTCCAGCTCTGCCAGATCATAGACGGATTTCCCAAACCGGAGGGCAGTAGCCAGGACGTCGATTCGTTTATCGGCTCCTTCGTACCCGACCACTTGTGCACCGAGGAGTCTCCCGTTTTCAGGGGAGAAGAGCAGTTTGATACTGAGCGGAGAAGCTCCTGGATAATAGCCAGCGTGGGAACTGGAATGGGTGATCAAGCTTAGATAGGGGATGCCCCATTTTTTTAAGTTTTTTTCGTTGAGTCCGGTGGACGCTGCCGTGAGGTCAAAGATTTTCGCGATAGCGGTTCCTTGAGCTCCGGAGTATTTTTCCACCCGTCCGGCTAAAATGTCCGCTAAGATTCGTCCCTGCCGGTTGGCTGGCCCTGCTAAAGGAAGCCAGCTGTCCCGCCCGGAAACTAAATCCCGGATCTGTATACTATCTCCGACAGCATAAATATCAGGGTCTGAAGTTTGCAATTGGTCATTGACTAAGATAGCTCCGGTGATTCCCAGTTCGAGGCCGGCGTCTGCAGCTAATTTGGTGTTCGGGCGGATACCGACGGCGAGGATGATGATATCAGCAGAGAGATTTTCGCCGTTGCTTAAAGCCACGTTCAGGCGGTCATCAGTTTCAGTAATAGCGGCCACTCCCGTGTTCAACCGCAACTCGACTCCTTTGGCCCGCAGTTCATGATGGATGAAGGCGGCCATTTCGTAGTCTAAATTGGACATAACCTGATCCGTCATTTCAAGTAGGGTGACTTCCAGGTTTAAACGGGTCAGGTTTTCGGCGATTTCAACGCCGATGAAACCGCCGCCTACAACGATAGCGGAGCGGATGGGGTGGTTTGTGATATAATCCTTAATCCGGTCGTTATCCGCAATACTACGTAGGGCGAACACATTTTTCAAGTCAGTGCCCGGAATATTGGGGATTAACGGGTAAGCGCCAGGGGAGAGGACTAATGTATCATAGCTTTCGGTGTAAGTCCGTCCATCGTTCAGATCCCGGACGGTCACTTCCTTTTGCTTCCGGTTGATCTGTAAAACCTCATGACGGACGCGGACGTCGATCTGGAAACGATTTTGCATGGCTGTTGGCGTCTGCACAAATAATTCGTCCCGGTTTTCGATCACGCCGCCGATATAATAGGGCAAGCCGCAAGTGGCATAGGAGATGGCTTCGCCTCGTTCCAGGATGATAATCTCAGCCGTTTCATCCAAACGTCGTAAACGTGCAGCAGTGCTGGCTCCTCCGGCACCGCCGCCGATAATCACAATTTTCTTCGCCATCGGTTTGCTCCTTTCCGATTTAATAAGCAATATATAATGATTTCCGGATATAACGTTTTTAAAATAAGGCTTTCAGAATCTTTCGGACATCTTCATGGACTACCTGGTAGTAAATTTCAACACCGTGGCGGGTACCTTTGATGATCCCCAGATCTCTCAGCTTTCCTAAGTGTTGAGAGACTGTGGACTGGGGCATTTCCAGGCAGGTCTGGATTTTGGTGACGTTACATTCACCTTGTTCCAAAAGGCCGCGCAGTATGCATAATCGCACCGGGTGGGCCATGGCTTTTAGAAGTTCTGCCTTTTCGGCCAATAATTCCAGATCATTGGGGTGTTCCATGACGAATTAACTCCTTTGTATGAATATTAGTATATTCAAATAAAAAGATATATGCAATCTGAAAATTTAAATTATGATATGTATCAAGCGACAATTTGGAAAAGGAAGGAATTAATTACTTTTAAGCGAAGGAATGTAAAAACATTACTTGGAGGCGGAGCTTGGAAACACAAAAACATTTAACCGGAGTACGGTTTTGGAAATGGATTTCGTCTCAACCAAGGGATTTTTGGTTTTACGGATTTACTTTTTTGTTGGTGATCGGATTGAAACTGTCCTGGCATCATGTTAAACCAACAGAACCAGGTATTTTTTTATTACCCTTGGTTATTGTTCTTCGGTTTTTTTTAGGGTCTCCTTTCATGGCTAGGCCGGATGGTTACTGGAATTCAACATGGAGAGTATTAATTAGTAAAGATTGCGGCGGCATGAATTATTTTGTCATAGCCCATTGTTTATTTGTTTTCTTAAATCTTCATCGGGTACGGGAAGAGAGAAAAGTCAGAGCTTATGTATTCTTTTTTGTGACTGCTTATTTTTTGACTTTTATGGCCAATTTTTCACGGATCATTATTTCAGTCATCTTAGGCCGTTCGGGGTGGTTTCCCTCATTGTTAAAGGGGAAAGTGCATTTGATGTTCGGAACATTAATCTATTTTTCCTTTCTGGTGCTGGGCAATGGAATAGTGCGGACATTTTGTAATTGTTGTTTAAACGAACGGGGGGATAAGGATGAAAGCAATTGAAAACCTCAATGGATTTTTTTGAGTATTACATTGCCGCAGTTAGGCCTTCTTGCGATCTTTTGGAAATTATATACTGTTATTCACCCTTTATTAAAAGAGAACTCCATTCAAGCTTGGAAGGGATTTGGTGCTTCGTTAATCCTATTGTGGCTTGGTTTTAGTGTATATGCTGGGATCAGGATGATAACTAAAAAGCCAGTGCACGCCATGACTGCAATACTCATTTTCGGAACTTATATTTCATGGATGTATGGGGTATTGAATAATATTGTACGGATTATTCCCTGGGAAATACCGCGATGGATGTTGTTTTGGGTGGCGCCGGAATTGTTTCTCTTCACTTTTTTACTGCCTGGTTTGGTTTATGCGATGGTGCTGCTTATTGTTGCTTATACTCCTGAGATTGAGCACTATAGGCCGTGGCGGGATTTGGCATGGGCCATAGGAATCCCCGCTGCGTGGTATTTGATATTTAACGTATTTTTAGGTGTGCTACGTTTTGGTCCGAATATATCCGATATTTCGCGGCATATTGTTCCAATAGCCCTGATAGTCAGCACCTTGACCTTTTTGTTTTTGTTAGGAAGACTGCTTTATGTTTTATTTAGAGCGAAGCAAAACCTGGTTTTAAAGTTAATCACGTGGTTTGTTATGGTTATGCCTGTAGCTGGCCTGGCGTTGAACCGGAAATTGAACAATTTATTTGGGGACTTTTCGCACCCGGTTTATTATATTTTAGCCATTATTACCGGTGGATTATTGATTCTTCCGGCACCGGACAACAAAGGGTTGCGTTTAGCACTTTATACTGCTAAAAGTATCGTACTTCCTTTTACGCTATATTTCTTTATCGTGTTTTTACCGTTTTTGCCATTAGCCATTCCGTTAATTTTGGCTTTGGGTTTCGGTTTTTTAATTTTGACGCCATTGGTTTTAGGTTTTAAGCATGTTCTTTCTCTTCGGGAAGATTATATTTTCCTGCGTTCGGCGTTTAATAAACCAATTTTACTGATGACTCTGATATTAGCTTCCACCATCATTCCGGGTGGCCTATATTTAATGATTCGTGAAGATAATTACCAGATTCAAAAAGCACTCAGTTATCTTTATCGAACTGAATACCAAACGGACCATTCGATTGACCTTTCGCAATCTGCGCTAAAGCGGGCCATTAAAAACCTTAAGATGAATAAGATGGAAGATACGGGCGTAGGGTTTGGTTTTGGAGAACGGACCCCTTATTTGACATCGATCTATAATTGGCTGGTTCTCAACAATCTAACTTTGGCCGATGATAAGTTGCAGGCACTGGAGCGGGTTTATTTTGGGGAGGTTAATGAAAATACGGCTCGGGTCAGCCGTCAAACTGCTTTGTCCAATAAACCTGTCCATATCACGAACATCAAAAGTTTTACAAGGTTTGACCAACACACTCAGACTTATCTAAGTAAAATTGATTTGGAGTTACAAAATTCGGTAAATTCCGATCGGCAGGAATTCACTTGCAGCTTTGAACTTCCGACGGGATGTTATATTACCGGGTATTATCTGGATGTTAACGGTGAACGTAAACAGGGGAATGTTGTTGACAAACGGGCGGCGGTTTGGGTCTATCAACAAATTCGCAATGTTCAAAAGGATCCTGGCATTTTGATCTACCGTTCCGGGAAAGAAATCAATTTAAGAGTGTTTCCCTTTGAAAAAGGGGAAAAACGCTATACCGGTCTGGAACTGGTGCATCGATTGCCAATTGCCCTTAAGCTGGATGACCATACGGTTCAATTAGGTGATTCGTCAAAAATGTCACCAATAGTTCATTCGACGAAAGCCGGTGCTTTTATTTCACGAACAGCAAAACAAAATCTTGTAAAGATACATCGCCGGCCGGTTTATTATTTTCTCCTTGATTATTCGATGGCTGCGGATGGAAGAACGTCAGGTTATATTGGGAAAATCAGACAGTGTCTTCAAAAATATCAGTGGAAGGATTCAGATATCTATTTGGTTCCTTTAAATTACAACTTAAAAGTCATACCCATGGAAGATCAATGGCAGTCAGTACTTGATCAATTTCCGGTAACTGGTGGTTTTTTCCTTGATCGGGGATTAAAGACCATCTTGTATCAGCATTATCGTTCCGGCGCTGCAACTTATCCGGTGATGATCGTCGTCACTGATAAGTTGGAACATTTACGGCTCTATGAGGATTATAAACTATGGGAAATAACCTTCCCTGAAACTGATGCTTTTTACCGTTTAGGCGAAAGAGGAGAGCTGTATCAATTTTCGTTGTTGAATAGGGAGGGGGAAGGGAAAGAAACGGATACGATATTGGGCTCCCGGTTTGTTTTGGGTTGGCCTCGGGAGAACCCCCGGGTGTATCTGCCTGATGATCATCAAGACAGTCTTATTTTATACGATGACGCATTCTCCTCATCATTGGTTCTTGAAAATGCATCATTATGGGAAACCGGACTTTCTCTGGAATTGATGAGTTTAGGGTTATCATTAAATCCTTCCAATTATCATCAACGTGAATTGGCAATTATTCGGGAAAGTATGGAAAAAGGGGTCATGAGTCGGCATACGTCATATGTTGTTCTGGAAAACGCTGCGCAGGAAAAGGCACTTCGCGAAAAGCAGCAGCAGATATTATCGGCGAAAAAAATCGTTGATGTGAGTAATGTTGATCATATAACAGATACAGATCCGGAAATGGTTGAACCGTCAATCGTTATATTGCTGATTCTAGGAGGATGTATCCTCTTGTTTGAAAAACAATATTTCATCAGGCATGGTTCAACAGTGAACAGGACAAAAGTTTATCAGATGAAACATGTCTCTGAAAAATAAAAAGACAGTCTATGGGTTTAAGGTCCTTTCAGAATAGATTTCTCAGTTTTCTGAAAGGACTTTTTTGCTGTTTTATAGAAAATTGTGGAAAAACAGAATTGATGGTGAATCATGCAAAAAATGCGCTCAAAAGCACGAAGATTTTGGGAAAGATTTATTATGGTTTAAATAGGCACATAGACTGGTATTTCTCGGGAAAACATTTTGCAACTACAAAAAAGGGAGAGAACCATTTTCCGAAAATGTATTTTAAAACCTAAATCCCTTATAACGTTTATAAATAAGCTCGGTGCTTGATATAATGATATAAAATAAAACTAATACCATTCGATGGATAAAGGAGAATCTCATGTCTGGAGTCTTAGAAGGCCTGGAGCCTCGCAAGGTGTTTACTTATTTTGAACAGTTAACCCAAATTCCCCGTTGTTCCTCCCACGAAAAGCAAGTCAGCGATTATCTGGTGGAGTGGGCCAGGGCGCGGCAGTTGGAAGTGATTCAGGATCAAGCCTTGAATGTAGTGATCAAGAAACCCGCCAGTCCTGGGTATGAAACGGCGCCAACTGTGATTTTACAGGGGCATTTGGATATGGTCTGTGAGAAAAATGCGGATACGGTTCACGATTTCTCGAAAGACCCGTTGAAACTCCGGGTGGAAGGGGATTATATTTATGCTTCCGGAACTACCTTAGGAGCAGATAACGGGATTGCGGTGGCCATGGCCATGGCGATCCTGGATTCGCCGGAACTTGCCCATCCTCCCTTAGAAGTGGTGTTAACGGCAGATGAGGAAGCCGGTATGACCGGAGTTCAGCAATTGGATCCCGGGCTTCTTAAAGGCCGGATCCTGATCAATCTGGATAGTGAAGAAGAAGGCGTCTTTACAGCCGGATGTGCCGGAGGAGGCCGGGTGGAGTTTACGGTTCCCGTTCGTAAAACAACTCCAAGGTATAAACATTTTTACCGTTTGACTGTGAAAGGGCTGAAAGGAGGGCATTCCGGAGCGGACATCGATAAAGAACGGGGAAATGCCATCCGTATCTTGGGGAGGATTTTAAACGGATTAAAGGAGCGGTGCGAACTGTTTCAGCTTTCCGGCGGTTCCAAAGCCAATGCTATTCCCCGGGAAAGTCAGGCTTTGCTGGCTGTTGACGATCCAGTGTGGCTTGCTGAGGAGGTTGCCCGTTGGGATAGCACGTTAAAGTATGAATTGGCGTATACGGACCCGGCTGTACGGATTGAAATAGAACCTGCCGATGCGGTTAAGGCAGTTTATGATCAGGCGACCCAGTCTAAAGTGGTCCATCTGCTCAATCTGGTTCCCGGAGGGCCCTTCCAGCGGGATCTGGAGCATGATGTGGTTGTAGCTTCCAATAATTTGGGTGTGTTGACCTCCGATGATGAGGCGATCACCTTAACCTGTGCTCCGCGAAGCTCGATCCGGTCATTGCTGGATCATTTCCTGGAGTCGGCTGCAGCCATTGGGGAAATCCTCCATATCCAGGTGAGCGTCTCTTCCCTTTATCCGGGATGGGAATATGCTACTCAATCGAAAATTAGGGACTTGTGCTTAAAAACCTATGGGGATTTATACCATAAGCCCGGAAAGGTCAATGTGATCCATGCCGGTTTGGAATGTGGATTTTTCGTCGAAAAAATCCCGGGACTGGACGCGATCTCTTTCGGGCCGGATATGTTTGACGTTCATTCGCCAGATGAACATCTGAGCATTGGGTCGACCCAGCGGACTTACATTTTATTATGTGAGATCCTGAAGGGGATTACCAAGGATTATTGATTGAGCTGGTTCTAAATGCATAATATCTCCTGGCATAGTTAAAAGGCAAAACCTCCAAACTAACCGAAGACGGGTTAATGCCTGTCAAAATTAAACCATAGGAGTAGGAGGGTTCTATGCGCGCTTTAACGCCAGGAGAAATTTTATCGTTAAGTTCCTTACTTCAGATGGAATCCAATGCCTTAGCCGTAGCCAAAGCATCATTAATGGCTATTAACGATGAGCAATTGAAAACACTAACCCAAGCCGGGATTACGGCTACGCAAAGCCGGATCATGGGATTGCAGCAATTTATAGCGGAAAATCAGGTGGCTCCCATAAAGGAGGTGCAGTGATGGCCTCTATTGTCGATTCTTTTTTTAAAGAGATGACCGATACCTCTGTCGATGAAACGTTAGCCTTAAATGGAATTGCTGCTGCAGCCACAGTTGCCGGGGCATATCTTACGGCAACCCTTCAAGCGACCACTCCAGAAGTCCGGCGGTTGTTTAGTGAGTATCTGACCCAATGCATCATGGGGCATGAGAATTTGGTTGGACTCGCCCTGAAGAAAAATTGGATTAATCCTTACGACGTTCCGGAGAACCAAATTATGGTCGCTTACAAACAAGCTCAGAATATTGTGGATGAAGTTAGTCAGGAAGCATAAATGAATACCTGAGACCGGTTTTAACCCGCTTTTGGCGGGTTTTTTTATGGATTAAAGATTTTTACTACTGAACCCGATATAACTGCATAGTATTCCATGAACATCGAAGGTTTTAGGGATGGATTTGTACATGGAATAGAGGGTGATGTGGATTGGCTTTGGGAAACCTATGGATGAAGAGAGGTAGATGGAGTATTTGAATCGAAAAAATTAGGCGACAGAGATAAATCCTGGAAGGAAAAATACGGTTGGTGGTGAACTATTAGCTTTTATGAAAAACAGCCAAAAGAGTAGACTTAAGGTAGTCGCCTGTAGTTAAATGGTTTTGATATAAAGGGAGAATAATTATAACATCATGGAGGAGCATCATGTCTTACCGGCTTATTTTGCATTATTTCGGAAATATTCTGATTTTACTTGCATTGATTTTGTGGATTCCGCTGGCCTTTACTTTGCTGGACGGCAGAGATACCTTTGCCTTTTTTTCGGCCATCATTATTACAGCTATCGTTGGATTGGCACTGCGGACATTTAAACCGGAAGGTAAGTTTGGGCGGCGCGAGGGGTTTATCATTGTCGGTATCGGATGGATGATCTTAGTGGCCTTCGGAGCTTTGCCCTTATATTTCTCTGGTTCCGTACCAACCTATACGGATGCCTATTTTGAGATTATGTCGGGCTTTACAACCAGTGGAGCGACGGTGATTGCCGATGTTGAAGTATTAGGGCGCGGGATTTTATTTTGGCGAAGTTTTACGCCTTGGTTAGGTGGCATGGGGATTATTTTACTGTCGCTGGCTGTGTTTTCAATGATGGGAATTGGGGGCGGTGCTTCTTAATTTCAGGCGGAGGTTCCGAGTTTAACCCATGAGAAAATTCTTCCCCGAATCAAAGATACCGCCTTTGTACTATGGCTGATTTATACTTGTATTACGTTGATTGGGGTAATTGCGCTGTGGCTGGCGGGGATGCCGGTTTTTGACAGTATTATTCATGCTATGGGCTCGATGGGAACCGGAGGATTATCTTCCAGAAATCAGGGGATTGCTGCATATGATAATGCGGCTATAGAGATCATTCTCGCGGTGTTTATGATTATATCCAGTTTAAATTTCTCTCTGTATTTTCGCGTTTATCAAAGGCGAAATTTAAATGCGCTTTTTAAAGATGCAGAGGCGAAAGGATTTTTGATCATTATTACTACAGCGGCTGTGTTAATGACGGCGTCTCTCTATTTTACCTTAAAACTTCCCCTGGGCCAGGCCTTAAGGCATGCTGTTTTTCAGGCGGTTTCGCTCTGCAGTACCACCTGCTATGCCACAACCGATTATGCCGCATGGCCGGCTTTCGCTCAGGCGATTTTGTTTATTCTGATGTTTATCGGAGGATGTACCGGTTCGGCAGGCGGAGCATTGAAAGTCGGACGGATTATTACATTATTTAAATACATGGGTAAACAGATATTGAAGGTGGCTCAACCCCGCTTGATGATCCAACCCAAATTGGGGGATACGCCCATCACCGATATGGTGGTTCATCAGGTATTGGCATATTTCTTCATTTATATCTTTTTGTTTGTGGTTGGAGGGCTGATTCTCGTTGGTACCGGCCTGGATTTGATATCCGGGTTTAGTGCAGCCGCTGCGGCTATCGGCAATGTCGGGAATGGTTTGGGACAGGTCGGGCCCTTGGAAAACTATAGTGCGCTACATCCTTTAGCGAAGTGGACCATGACCTTTTTGATGTTAACCGGAAGGTTGGAAATTATGACTATTCTCGTTATGCTTTATCCCGGCTTTTGGAAGAAATAATCATGCAACTGCTGTTCATTTTATCATCAAAACCTTTGTTGCAATTGTGGGCATGAGGATCTATAATCTTTTTATATTTAAAAAGGTTTCGCTTAGCAGGAGGATTTTAACTTGAAGATTATCATTGTTGGAGCGGGAAAACTGGGATATGACTTGACCAAAATCTTATCTCAAGAGGATCATGAAGTGATTGTCATCGACAAGGATGCGGATGCTCTTAAACCGATCGCAGACAATTTTGACGTGATGATTGTCAATGGCAACGGGGCCAGTATTAAGATTTTAGAGAAGGTCCAGGCCGAATCCGCCCAAATGGTTTTGGCTGTCACGGACTATGATGAGTTAAATATTATCGCTTGTATGATTGCAAAACAGTTAGGCGTTCCCATGACTGTCGCCAGGGTGCGTAATCCGGATTATGCTCCGGTGTCGCTGCCGATGATAGGGGCATATCATAATTTTGGAATTGACCTTTATTTAAATCCCGAATACCTGGCTGCCCAGGAAATTTACAGGTTGATCGAAGTGCCCAATGCCACCTCGGTTGGATATTTTGCCGATGGGAAGCTGAGCTTGATCTCCCTTAAGATCAGTGAAAATATGGCGATAGCCGGTAAAAGGATTTATGAGTTAAATTTGGATAAAATTACCGTAGTGGCAATTATCCGCCAAGGGGACGTATTGATACCGAACGGCAGTACCCAGTTACTTCTCAATGATAAAGTTTTTGTGATGGGGAAAACTGCCGGTTTTCATAACTTAAACCCGTTGATGAAATTGAAAACTCCTCGTTTTAAGCGGATTGTGATCGCCGGCGGTGGATTGATCACCGAATATCTGGTTCAAGAGTTGACTACGAAGCGGAATGTCCCGGATATTAAAGTTATCGAACCGTCTTTAGAACGATGCCGGGCCTTATCCCGGCAATTGGAAGGCTGTAGTATTATTCATGCCGATCCGACCCGCCTTGAAATTTTGGAGGAGGAAAATTTGGGAGCGGGAGATATCTTTATTTCTCTCACTGGTTCCGACAACTCCAATCTGGTCGCCTGTATGGTGGCGAAGCAATTGCAGGTGTCTCAGATCCTCTGTGAAATTTCCCGGGAAGATTATATTTCGTTGGCAGAAACCATTGGGGTCACGGCGACCGTTACGCCGCGAATGCTTACCGTAAGTTCGGTATTGAAGGCTATCAAAAAGAAGAATGTTATTGCAGTAAGCCTTCTGAATACAGGAGAGGCTGAGATTTTGGAACTGGAGGTCGAACCGGATGCGCCGGCGACCCATTTGCCATTGAAGCATTTGGAGATACCTGTTGGTATCGTGATCGGGGCTGTGCTTCATGACGGGGAAGTGGTGATTCCTCGGGGAGATACGCGGATCGCCCCGGGGGACCGGGTCATCGTATTTTCCTTAAGAACTATGGCATCATTTGTTGACAAGTTATTCCGCCAAAATGAAACCACTGGGGAAGATGATGCCCAATAGTCCGCGTCTTCAGGTTATTTTGGAATATTTTGGAGAATTTGAACCAATTCTGCGATTTTATAGGGTTTAGTCACTTCAGCAAAAAAACCGTAAGCTTTGGCATTGGACATGATCGGATCATGGGAATAACCGCTGGAAACGATGGCTTTAACATTGGGATCGAATTGCTTAAGTTCTTCCAAAGCGGCTTTTCCGCCCATTCCGCCGGGAACGGTCAGATCCATGATTACGGCATCAAAAGGTTTGCCCATTTTTTTATACTCCCGGTATAAAGTAACCGCTTCTTCTCCGTCTCGGGCCGTCTTGACTTCATAACCGAAGGTTTCCAACATTTCAGAAGTGGCCTGAAGGATTGATTGGACATCATCCATGATCAAAATGCGGCCTTTGTCTTTCAAACGTCGTAACCGGGTTGGGTGGCGAGGAGGTATCCTTTCCTCAGCTGCCGGAAGATAAATGTGAAAAGTTGTTCCTTCATTGACAACGGATTCGACGGAGATATGTCCCTGGTGTCTGGAGATAATCGACAGGGCCATAAACAAGCCGAGGCCGTTGCCATTTTTTTTGGTGGTATAATAAGGGTCAAATATTTTATTGAGGTATTCTTTGGGTATGCCAACACCATGGTCTTTGATCTGAATCTTAATATATCGGCCGGGTTTCAGATTGAGCAAGTTTTCCGGTTGAACGATGGTATTGGTTGCGGTAAATTGAATGGTACCGCCATTGGGCATAGCTTGATCAGCGTTGAGAAAAAGATTGCTGATGACTTGGCTGATCTGCCCGGCATCAACATTAGCCGGCCAAAGGTCATCGGCAATGACATAACTCCATGTGCTCTTGGAGCCACGGAGCACGAATTCAGCGGTGTCAATTAATACTTCTTTCAAGGAGGTGGGTTTGAGAATTGGTGCGCCTCCTCTGGAAAAGGTCAGTAATTGGCGGGTAAGGTTGGATGCGGTAGTTACCGTATCTTCGATTCGGGAAAACAGGTTGCTAATATCGTTGCCCCGGGCTAGTTTTAACTGTGCCAGCTGGACATTGGATAAAATACTGGCCAGAAAGTTATTGAAATCGTGGGCGATTCCTCCGGCCAGATTGCCTAAGACTTCATATTGCTGCATTCTTTCAAAATCTTGCTTCATTCGCTCGGACACATCGATAAAGACGATGACTCCGGCGATGATTTGACCGGAAACGTCCCGAATGGGAGCGGAATTGGCTTCGATCACGGTATAAGAACCATCGTGGCATTGAATATGGATGATTTCATCCCGGACCGTTTCTTCATGGAATATGGAACGGTACAAAGGCCATTCTTCAGCTGAATACGGTGTACCGTCCACATGGAAACCTTTGAGTTCTTTGAAACTGGTGATGGGCTCTTTCCAAATCTCCTGGCTCATTCGGTTGCTGAGGATAATTTCTCCCGACGGGGCCGTGCCAATGACAACACCGAAAGGCAATTGATCAAGGACTGCTCTTAAAAAAGCTTCCTGCTGTTGGGTTAAGTTCATGGCAGCTTCCAGGGCATGGCTGGATTGAACTTCGGCAGTGGTTTCCTTTAGATAAAGAATGAGCCCGATGACTTGGTCGTTCGCATTTTTCACCGGTGATAATGTCCAGTTCCAATAGGTGGTTCCCCGCCAAGGCTCATGGTAGTAGATGAGAGGTTTGGCGCGGTAGGTTATGGCTTTGCCGCTTTCTCTGGTTTGGATAAACAATTGTTCATAATCGTTATCCGGAAAAATTTCGAAGTGATTTCGTCCGAGGAGTTTTTCTTTGGGGTAACCGGAGCCTAGAGCATAGGCTTCATTAACATAGATAAATCTGAAGTCTCGGTCAAGAAAAGCGATTTGTAAATCGGATTGGTTTAAAATGGTCTCCAGGATGGAAATGCCCCATTGGTCTTCATAAGTCTTGAAAAAATCCTTCACTGCGTTCCTCCGGATGTGCGAGTTTTATATAATTATTTTCAATAAATTTCTTT
>Ga0209608_1000883_pt1 | contig 27086 bp, 18 predicted proteins | sample AD_UKC130_MetaG_FD_184428 | JGI IMG/M metagenome (GOLD analysis project Ga0209608, IMG submission 184428) | Active sludge microbial communities of municipal wastewater-treating anaerobic digesters from Canada - AD_UKC130_MetaG (SPAdes) (version 2) | ecosystem: Engineered > Bioreactor > Anaerobic... | reverse complement strand
TCCAAATTGTTTCATCATCTCAAAGGGAGAACCATAAGTCGGGGAAACATGACCAAAGTATTTATTTTCTGCCATATCTTTTGCTTTGATTGAAGCAATTTTAGAAAGGGTATCATCGAGAATATAAGGACTAAGACCCACTTTTTTCTTTCATTATTGATATATTCTAACATAATTTTTTCTTTTTCCTGGATACTGACTGTATCATTGGAACTGGTTGTTACAATCTGATTATTTTCTATATTATTTAAGACATTTTCATTGTAGCTATAAGGTTTTGTATATTTGCTGCTAATAACGCCTACAGAATCATCGGGTAAGTGTACCACATACCAGTCATTTAATTTGCCCAAAACATTTACGATTTGTCCTTTTCTTAAACGGGATATAACAGGATAAGAAGTATCCGGTCCTGTCCGTACGTTAAGCAAAAAGGCAGTAATTTCTGCCTGCTTGACTGTGGCTTGGGCAAAAGTACTGTGTTTTTTTATATCAGCAAAAACGGATGAAAGAGAAATCATATACAGGATGATGACAAGAAAAACAGGAAAGAGTAAACGGAACGCTTTTTTCATTTAATCACATCCTCTGCTCATTAATTTATTATTATCATTATTTGTTATTCTAAATCATTTTATGCTAGAAAATGAAATTTAAGAGGGCTTATGATAGAAATAATAAAAAATGGTTATGAAAAAGGTTGTCATTAAAAATGAATTTAAGAATAAATATATAAAGAGAAACTAAGGAGAGATGTTAGGGGGGAATAGTATGTATTATAATCAAAGCTTTTATCAGGCAGATTACCGGATGCCTTCGAATAGCATGAATTTTCAAGCTTTGAAAAGATTTCCAGACCCATATTCCTCAATCATACCGGCCGGCAAGATTGAGAATCGATGATAAAATTTCTGAGCTTATTGAAGAAGCAGCTAAAATGGAAAGAGAACTTTTTTCATATGATAAAAAATTATGGATTTATTAGAAAATGAAGCTGATCAAAAAAAGATACTCCGGATTTCGATTAATCAAAGAAAGCATGAAAAAATGTTTGGGGAAATATATCAGGGCATAACAGGAAGAAAGCTATTATTGGATTTAAAGGATTTTGACATAAAAGAGGAAGATATAAGAAAAATAATCGATTACAGGATTTTTAAAGGCTTTGATGCTATTGACTTTTATCGTAAGATTTATTTTTTACTGATGCCTCTTGAATGGAAACAAATAATGTATGAAATTTTAGGAGATGAACAAAATGATATTATAAAATATATTTATTACCTTAACAAATAACTTAGCCAATTTTTTTATTTTTACTTTTCAAAAAATATGCTATAATATTGCTATAATATAGGCTTACGGACTTGAATAAAGGAGGAAATACTTTGAATTCACAAGAATGCTTATTCTGTAAAATTGCAAAAGGAGAAATACCTTCAGCGACGATATTTGAAAATAGCGAATTTAAAGTGATTTTAGACAAATTCCCTGCTAATAAGGGGCATATACTGATTATACCGAAAGAACATATGGAAAATATCTATGAAATGGATTCAGAATTAGGCGGGAAGTTATTCTCTTTGGCAATTAATATTGCAAAGATCCTTAAAAAGGAGCTCAATATTGAAGGCTTAAACATTTTACAGAACAATGGTAAAATTGCAGGACAAAGTGTATTCCATTTTCATCTTCATTTAATTCCCAGATACCAGGATGATGAAGTAAATATTACATGGAAACCATTAAAACCGACGAATGAGGAATTGACTGATTTAGCGAATAAATTGTATAAGTCTTTACAATAAAAGAGATATGTATACGTAAATTAAGCTTACAAGCTTAATGCTTGTAAAAAGAAAAACCTAGGTTATAACCTAGGTTTTTTATGCTTCAAAATATTGCTGATACCAAATTAAGAAAATATAGACGGTCCAAATTTTTCTGCTGTTGTCCTTTTTGCCTGAATAATGCTCATTCAGAAGTAAGAGTAATTTGTCTGTATTAAAGAATTTTTCAGCTATAGGAGAACTAAAGGCTTCTTTTACAATGGAATAATATTTTTCTTCTCTGAGCCATACACGGGTAGGCACAGGAAAGCCTAATTTCTTTTTATTGGCTACGTTTTCAGGTATATGCCTTTTTGCTGCAAGCCTGAAGGCATATTTTGTACTTTTTTTATTGACTTTATACTTTGTAGGAAGTTTCGCTGCAAGGTTAAATACTTCTTTATCTAATAAAGGTGCCCTTACTTCAAGGGAATGAGCCATCGTCATTCTGTCTGCTTTAAGCAGGATATCTCCCGGAAGCCACATATGAATGTCGATATATTGCATTTTGGTAATATCATCTTTATCTTTTACTTTATTATAGAAAGCCTTAGTCAGACTAAAAGGAGAAGCAGCATTACTTTTATGTTTAAGCAATTCTTTTCTTTCTTTTTCTGTGAATATAAAAGCATTTCCAATAAATCTTTCTTCAACTCTTTTACTGCCCCTTATAAAGAAGTTCTTTCCTTTAATATCAAAAGGAAGTATAGAGGCCAGTTTTCCAAGAAATCTTCTTATGGGCATGGGAAGACTGGTAAGGACTTTGATATCCAGAGGTTCTTTATAAATATTATAGCCGCCAAAAAATTCGTCAGCACCTTCACCGGAAAAAACAACTTTTACATGTTCCCTTGCCAGTTCACTGGCAAAATAAAGAGCAATAGCAGCAGGGTCTGCTAAAGGCTCGTCCATGTAATATTGAACTTTAGGAAGGATGTCCCAATACTCTTTAGTGGTGATAAGCCTGTGATAGTTATTAATACCGATTTCTTTTGTCAGATTTTTTGCATAATCAATTTCGTTGTATTGGTCATAATCAAAACCTACGGTGAAGGTTTTATCACCTCCAAAACATGAGGCTAAATAGCTGGAATCGACCCCACTGGATAATAGAGAACCTACCTCTGCGCTGCCCATTTTATGAAGTTCTATAGATTCTTGTATGGTCTTATCAATTTCGTCAACATATTCTTCCAAAGATTTATTTTCCGTTTCAAATACCGGTTCCCAATATCTTTGTAGATGCATTTTATTATTATTATAAATAAAGAAATGCGCTGGAGGTAATCGATAAATATTTTTAAAGAAAGTTTCTTCTAAAGCAGAATATTGGAAAGACAGATAGTTTTCTAAGGCATCAGGATTTAATTCTTTGTGCACTGAACGATGTTTTAGAATACTTTTGATTTCTGAAGCAAAAATAAAGTAATCATTATCTTTATAATAGTAAAAAGGTTTAATGCCAAAGATATCTCTTGCTCCAAATAAGCGTTTTTCTTTTTTGTCCCATATTACAAAAGAAAACATTCCTCTCAGATGGTCCAGCATTTTTGTACCAAATTCTTCATAAGCATGAATAAGGACTTCTGCATCGGACTGGCTTTTAAAAAGATGCCCTTTTTCTTCCAATAATTCTTTAAGGGACTCATAATTATATATTCTGCTGTTGGAAACTAAGACCAACTGTTCATCTTCGTTAAAAAGCGGTTGTGCATCATCCTGAGGATTTGAGATGCTAAGACATCTAAAAGCAATGGCTATCGTATCATCTATGTATTCGCCGTCACTATCAGGCCCTCTATGAATAATAGCATTGGTCATATCTTTTAATATTTGTTCTTTATCCACAGTATTGCCAATAAATCCACAAAAACCGGACATGTGTTTTCCCCTTTCAGAAATAGAAAATGTAAAACTCAAAAAACATATGTAAACTTTAACATACTTTTTTTTATAAATCAATAAAAGTTCATTATTTATTATGCTCAAAAAATAACATATAATAAACTTTTGGAGGACTAAAAATGAGTTAAAAATCATTAGTGAAAAGTGAATAAATAGACTAAATTTTTTCACTATGATATAATTATATTAAAATAGTCTTATATGATACAAAAATGCATAATAATGGATTTTTATAAATTTTTTTAGCAGGGGGACAGCAGATGGTTAATTTTTTCTGTTAATAATAAAGCATTTATATATTTTAGAAGGAAAACGATCGCAAAGGTTCCGGGATAAATAATAAAGAATGAAGAGGTGACCCATTTGAAAAGGATTATATTAACTGGTGGCGGTACGGCTGGTCATGTGACGCCCAATCTGGCTCTGATTCCAAAACTTCAAAAAGAAGGCTGGGATATCCGCTACATTGGCAGTAAAACTGGAATAGAAAAAGAACTAATAGAAGAAAAGATGATTCCTTATTATGGTATTTCATCAGGAAAACTCAGAAGGTATAAGGATATAAAAAATTTAACAGATCCTTTTAGAGTTATTGCTGGTTTATTTGAGGCTATTCAATTAATTAACAAATTAAAGCCCTCAGTTATTTTTTCAAAGGGAGGTTATGTGACGGTTCCTGTTGTTATGGCAGGCTGGCTTAAAAGGGTACCGGTTATTATTCATGAATCTGACATTACGCCAGGTCTTGCTAATAAGCTGGCTTTTCCATTTGCAAAAGTAATTTGCGCGAACTTCCCTGAAACTTTATCCTATATTCCAAAATCAAAGGGAATTCTTACAGGAACACCTTTAAGAGAAGAATTATATAGAGGAGACAGGGAAACAGGCCGGAAGATTTGTAATTTTAAAAACGATAAGCCTGTTATTATGATGATGGGAGGCAGTCAGGGATCGATTATTTTAAATACGGTTCTTAGGAATATATTACCTGTTTTATTAGAGCCTTTTAATGTTATACATATTTGCGGGAAAAATAATATAAAGGACTCATTAAATGACATAGCTGGCTATAAGCAATTTGAATATGTTGATAAAGAACTTCCGCATTTATTTGCAGCTGCTGATCTTTTAATTTCAAGGGCAGGGGCCAATTCCATTGCTGAAATAGTCAGTTTAAAAAAGCCTAATATCCTGATTCCCTTATCAGCAAGAGCAAGCAGGGGAGATCAGATTTTAAATGCCCGTTCATTTTATAAACAAGGTTTCAGTCAGGTATTAGAAGAGGAAAGCCTGACAGAAGAAAGCTTATTTAATTCCATTATGGAAGTTTATAAGAACAGGGAAAAATATATTGAAAGCATGAAAAATAGCGGTATATCCAATGGAATTGAAAAAATCATGGAAATAATCAATGTTTGTGCAAAGGAAGGATAGCATTTGTCTATCCTTTTTTATTATTTTTTTGGAGCCAAATTTGAATTCTATGAAAAAGATTACTTGAAAAAAAGAAGTTTATATGATATTCTCAACATAGAAAAGGTTTTCTATCCTGGAGGTGAAATAATGGCAGCAACCATAAGTGATGTGGCAAGACTTGCCGGGGTTTCTATTACAACGGTATCAAGGGTTATCAATAATAATTATCCTGTTAAGGAAGAAACCAGGAGAAAAGTAGAAAGGGCCATTAAAGAATTGGATTATAAGCCCAATCTTTTAGCAAGAAGTCTTATTAATAAAAAGACGAAAAGTCTTGGAGTTGTTGTACCCAGTATTACGAATTTATTTTTTCCTGTGGTTGTAAAAGGCATACAAAATATATCTGATCGGGAAGGTTTTAGCTTGTTTTTATGCGATACTGACAGCAGGGGAGAAAAGGAAAAAAAACAAATTCAAAATCTCATAGAAAAACAGGTGGATGGTATTTTAGTCATAGATCCTTTGATGGATAATATAGAAAACGATTTCTATGAAAAAATAGCATTGAACATTCCCTTAGTGATTGTGAATGGTTATCATAAGGGAATTCGGGCAAATTTTGTTTTAAGCGACCAGGAAATGGGCATGATTCAGGCTATGGAATATCTGATTGGTCTGGGTCATAAAGACATTGCCTTTTTAAGGGGAAAAGACAGTTATTCTTATGATTTGAAAGAAGCTTTATATTACGAGCTGCTAAAAAAGCATAAAATTGCTGTTAAAGAAGAAAATATACTAAAAATTAAAGATGGAAATGGCCTGGAGACGGTTGCCTTAACTATAGAAATTGTAGAAGAAAGGCTTGAAAAGGCAAATGGACCTACAGCAATTATTGCTTGCAATGACTGGATGGGGATAGGTGCTGTACAGGCAGCAAAAAAACTGGGAAAATCCGTGCCCAAGGACTTATCGGTTATTGGCTATGATAATATCTTAATTTCTGAATTAAGTGAACCCAGGCTTACAACCGTAGATCAAAATATGTACGCCCTGGGGGAAACGGCAGCAAAGCTTCTGATTGAAATCATAGAAGATACAGCTACAAATTTTAAAAAAATCATAATGGATACCCATTTGATTATCAGGGATTCCTGTGCCGCTCCGGCAAAAATTTAGTTATTTGAATAATCAAAGTCAGACCATTTAAGGAGGACAGACGATGAATACAAAACAGCTTATGAGTAAATTCACAGAGATTTTTGGAGAAATAGGAAAACCAGAAGTATTTTTTGCCCCTGGCCGGATTAATTTAATTGGAGAAAATATTGATTATAACGGCGGCAGGGTACTGCCCTGTGCCCTGGATTTTGGGACAACTGCCCTGGCAAGAAAAAGAAAGGATTCTATCATTAAACTGGCATCTATGAATTATCCATTGCAAGTCACACTGGATTTAAACCGTATTACATTTGAAAATAAAGATGCCTGGGGGAATTATCCCAAGGGAGTAATTGACCAATTTTTAAGAAGAGGTTTTACTCTGGGAGGTTTTGAAGCCTTATATTATGGAACTATTCCAACAGGTGCAGGCCTTTCATCTTCTGCATCTATAGAATTGGTGACAGCAATGATATTAAAGAGTTTCTTTGATTGTGATATTTCCATAATAGATATGATAAAACTTTGCCAGGACGCAGAAAATCAATTTGTAGGAGTCAATTGTGGTATCATGGATCAATTTGCCATAGGCATGGGAAAAAAGAATATGGCCATATATCTGGATTGTGACAGTTTAAATTACGAATATGTCCCAATTCCTTTAAAAGGAATAAAACTGGTTATTGGTAATACCAATAAAAAAAGGACTTTAGCTGATTCTAAATATAATGAAAGAAGAAGGGAATGTGAAAGGGCCCTTGCAGCTTTACAAAACAGGCTGGATATAAAATCTTTATGCAATCTGACGCCTGGTCAGTGGGAAGAAAATAAGGATATAATTTTGGATCCAGTCATAAGAAAAAGAGCAGAACATGTGATTTATGAAAATGCCAGGGTGAAGGAAGCTGTGGAAAAACTGAGTCAAGGGGATATCATGACCTTTGGTAAGCTTTTAAACCAATCTCATGAATCTTTAAGGGATTTATATGAAGTAACAGGATTTGAATTGGACAGTATGGTAGAAGAAGCTTGGAAACAAGAAGGCGTTTTAGGTTCCAGGATGACAGGAGCTGGTTTTGGAGGCTGTACGATTTCTCTTGTTAAAGAGGAAGCCATAGAAGAATTTATAAACAGGGTTGGAGAAAATTACAAAAAGAAAACGGGTCTTCAGGGAGACTTTTATATTGCCGGAATTGGAGATGGCGTAAGAAAAATAAGACTGGAGGGTTAAGATGTCAGTATTAGTATGTGGTGGCGCTGGTTATATTGGAAGTCATGCAGTAGAAGAATTAATTGCAACAGGTGAAGAGGTTGTCGTTGTGGATAATCTTCAAAAAGGTCACAAGAAAGCTGTAAATCCCAAGGCAAAACTCTATATAGGTGATTTAAGAGACCTAAATTTTATGGATAGAGTTTTTAAAGAAAATCCTATTCATGCAGTTATGGATTTTGCTGCAGAATCTCTTGTAGGAGAAAGTGTAACCAATCCTTTAGATTACTATGACAACAATGTCTACGGGATGATTTGCCTTTTGAAAAAAATGAAAGAATATCAAGTAAAGAATATTGTCTTTTCTTCCACAGCAGCAACTTATGGAGAGCCTGAAAATATTCCTCTTATGGAAGATGATAAAACATTTCCAACGAATCCATATGGTGAAAGTAAGCTGGCTGTTGAAAAATTGTTAAAATGGTGTGATCAGGCTTATGGTATAAAATATGTAGTTCTTCGCTATTTCAATGCGGCAGGAGCCCATGCCAACGGAAGAATTGGAGAAGACCACAGGCCAGAAACACATTTAATACCACTTATTTTGCAGGTGGCTTTAGGAAAAAGAAAAGAAATAATGATATTTGGTGATGATTACAATACCCATGATGGTACTTGCATCAGGGATTATATTCATGTAACAGATCTAGCTCATGCCCATATTTTAGCTCTGGAAAAATTAAAAAAGGACGGTCCTTCTGCCATATACAACCTGGGTAATGGACAGGGCTTTAGTGTTAAAGAAACCATAGAAGCAGCAAAAAAAGTAACTAAAAAAGATATTCCTGTAAAAATAGTCGGAAGAAGAGCAGGAGATCCTGCAGTTCTTGTAGCTTCTTCTGATAAAATTAAGAAGGAATTAGGCTGGGAAGCTCAATATAAGTCATTGGAAGAAATTATAGAAACAGCATGGAACTGGCATTTATCTCATCCCAATGGATATGCGGATTAGAAAGGAGTCATCAATGAAGCCGTTAAAGCCTGAAAAAGAAATAGAAAAGCTTTTACAATATGCCCTGGATAAAGGACTTATCACGGAGCACGACATGATTCCCACAAGAAATGCCCTGATGGATTTACTGGAAATTAAAGAACCTTATAAAGGTGCCATAGATAAAGAAGATTTAAAAGAAGATGTTTATGATATACTCGATAAGCTTTTGGACTATGCCTTTGAAAAGGGAATTTTAAAAGAAAACTCAATCACTTGCCGGGATTTATTGGATACGAAAATTATGGGTATCCTGACACCAAGGGCAGGGGAAGTGATAAAAAAGTTTGAAAGATTAGAAAGAGAACAAGGTATAAAAAAAGCTACAGCAGATTTTTATGCCTTTTCCAAGGCGACAACCTATATCCGCATGAACCGTATTTTAAAAAATTTATATTGGACAGTTCATACGGAATACGGGGAATTAGAGATTACCATCAATTTATCCAAACCAGAAAAGGATCCAAAAGAAATAGCAGCGGCAAAAAATGCAGCACAAGAAATTTATCCCAAGTGTCTTCTTTGCCTGGAAAATGTAGGATATCCCGGAAGGATCAATCATCCCGCAAGACAAAATCACCGTGTCATACCCCTTAAACTTTCTGATGAAGCATGGTATTTTCAGTACTCTCCTTATGTCTATTATAATGAACATTGCATTGTTTTTAACAGAGAACATGTACCTATGCAGCTAACCAGGAAGACTTTTGAGAGAATGTTTGATTTTATTGAAAGATTTCCCCATTACTTTATAGGCTCCAATGCAGATTTGCCGATAGTAGGCGGCTCCATTTTAAGTCATGATCATTTTCAAGGCGGCAGGTATATTTTCCCTATAGAAAAAGCAAAAGTTCTGTATGGTTTTAAACACCCTGATTATAAGAACGTCAGTTGTGAAATTCTTAGCTGGCCTATGTCTGTTATCAGACTAAAAGCAGCGGACAGGAAAGCATTAGAAGAGTTAGCCTTTTTTATTCTTGAAAGCTGGAGGAGCTACTTTGATAAAGAGGCAGATATTATTGCTTTTACGCTGGAAAAAGATAAAAAAATTGCTCATAATACCATAACGCCTATTTTGCGCAAAAGAAGAAAAGGCCAATGGGAACTTGACCTGGTTTTAAGAAATAACAGGACAAGCCCTCAATATCCTGACGGGATTTTTCATCCTCATCCAGATGTTCATCACATTAAAAAAGAAAATATTGGCCTGATTGAAGTTATGGGCCTGGCTATACTGCCAGGACGGCTTAACAGGGAATTAGAAGCAATAGAAAAAATATTAACAGGAGAAATATCTGTGCATAAGCAAATGGAAAAGAAGCCGGAATTGGTGAAACATAAGGCCTGGATTGAAGAAATGCAATTTAAATATGGTACTGTAAAAGAAGGAAGAAATATCTTGCAAAAGGAAGTAGGAATGAAGTTTAAAAAAGATTTGGAAGATGCCGGGGTCTATAAACAAACGCCTGAAGGTATAAAATCTTTTGTGGAGTTTTTAGAATATATGTCTTTTGAAAAAATATAAAAGTAATTCATTAAAATGGCTATATCTTTTCTTGATCTGTGGTATAATGTTTGAGCATAGGAGGATTTTAGAAAGAAAGGAAGAAATTCATTGAGAAAAGTAATCAGATTTTTATCTTTTTTAACTTTACTAAGCCTCATTTTAACAGGCTGTAATTCTGGTGAAGAAGCAGCCAGCCCTCAATTTAAGCTACCCGAAAAAGGAGAAGAAATTGCTGTTTTAACAACGGATATGGGTGTTATTAAAATTCGTTTTTTTCCTGAATATGCGCCTAAAGCGGTAGAAAATTTTAAAACGCATGCAAAAAATGGCTATTATGAAGGCTTAACATTTCACAGGATTATTAATGATTTTATGATTCAAGGGGGAGATCCCAATGGTGATGGAACTGGAGGAGAGAGTATCTGGGGACAACCTTTTGAAGATGAATTCAGCACAGAAGTTCTACATTACAGAGGGGCAGTTGCCATGGCAAATAGCGGCCCCAATACGAATGGAAGTCAGTTCTTTATTGTTCAAAAGCCTGTAGTGGAAGAAGAACTTTTGCAACAGATGAAATTAGCGGGTTATCCAGAAGAAATCATCCATTTATACAGAAAAAAAGGAGGTACACCCTGGCTGGACTTTAACCATACGGTTTTTGGCCAGGTTTTTGAGGGCATGGAGGTAGTCGATAAAATTGCTGCTGTAGAGATGGCTGACCCCAATTCAGGTATACCCAAAAATCCTGTCATCATTAAAAAGATTGAAATTATTACATATGAAGAATAAATAAACCATTATAATTTCTTGCATAAATATTAAACAGGCAATATACTTTACTTATAATATAAATATTTTCAGGCATACTTATACTGTAAGCAAGCAGACCTGCATCTGGGCCCTGCAGCAAAATAAAGGATACTAACAAATATTTAATATTCCTGAATGAAAGGAGAATTCATATGGCAAAAGAATTAAATGCTCAAGAATTTCAAACAGAAGTATTAGAAGCCTCAGAATTGGTTTTGGTCGACTTTTTTGCTACCTGGTGCGGACCCTGTAAAATGATGGCGCCAATCGTTGATCAGGTATCAGAAGAAATGAAAGGAAAAGCAAAAGTATATAAAATAGATGTTGACCAGGCAAGAGACTTAGCAGCCAAATACAGAATTATGAGTGTACCGACTTTTATTTTCTTTAAAAATGGAGAAGTGGTAGAAAAAATACCTAATGCCGTCAGCAAAGAAACTTTAATAGAAAAAATTAATGAATTAGCGTAAGAAAACATAAGAACTTGCATGATAAAGGACCGTATCAGCGGTCTTTTTATTGTTGCATTGTTACGGAACTGTTACAAAGCAAAAAAAACTTGCAAAGAAAATAATTCCATATTATAATAATCTCCGCGAGCATCTTTTGCCAGTTTAACAATATTACAAGAATAATGGACAATATTACATTATTATTACATATCTATTAATTTAGTTGACTGGCAAAATTTGCGGTGCTATAATCATTTCTGTAAACTAGAGATTAGAATGATTTACCAAATCTCTAAAAAAAATTAAGGGAGGAAAAAAAATGAGAAGAAAGTTAGCTGCTTTATTAGCAGGCGCTATGGTTATCACATCTTTACCAATGGTATCCTTCGCAGCTTCTACAAATCGCGTTTCAAGGGTACCTGTAATTGCTAAAGATCAGACCATTGGCAAAGTAGGTGGCTCATACTTAACCATTGAAGAAAAAGAATATTTAATGGAAGAAATTGAGCCAGGTGCATATTTCTATTTAACATTGAAAAACGGTAAATGGGAAGATGTATCTTCTGAAGAACCAACATTGTATAACATTTATGGTCAAAAGGTAACAAACCAAGTTTATCAAATTGTGGCCTTTAATGATTTCGATGGTTTCGCAATGAAAAAACTTACAGACACTAAAGTGCAGATTCAAGTTTATAGAAAAGTTTATGGAAAGACCAGTGCACCAGGTAATTTCCAATTTGCTATTCCTTTGGATAATGTAAAATGCACTGAAGAAGCAGATGTAGAATTAACAATTGATGATTTTGACAGTGGCGTAAGCAAAGGCACATATGTAATTGCAGCATTTGCTAAAGACGCTACAAAAGCTAAAATTGATTCTAAGAGCTTTAACAATGTTTTAGATTTAAATACTCTTGAAATTGATGAATTAAAAATTGGTACACTTAAAGACGGTGAATTAAGATTAGAAATCCTTAACGATGATTTTGCTTGGATTTGGAATCCTGGCGTAGCAAGAGAAGTTACTGTAACAGGTAGCGGCACATTATCAAATGCTAAAATGAAAGCAGTAATCGATGTTGACAAATCATCCAACTCTGTTCTTGTTCTTGATATTAAAGGAATCGATGCAGTTGGACCACGTAAACAAAGAGCAACACTTTACATTAGCGGATTACAAATCATTGCAAAACGTAACGCAGATTTTGGTGAAGTTGAAGTTGAAATCGACGGAAGCCATGACGATGGCTGCGGCGTAACCAAAGAAGTTCTCAAAGTAGGAGAATATGTTGACTTTGGTATTAAAGTTTCTGTTGCAGAAGAAAAAGATTTAGTAGCAGGTTATGACAAACAAACATACAAAATTACACTTGAAGAAGTAATTCAAGGTTCTTGGGCTTCTGAAAGAAGAACAACAATTAAATTCCCTGACTACGTAAGAATCGCAGACAAGAGCGCTGTAAAAATTATCGCTGCTGACTGCGAAAACATTGCTGAAAGAAGAACAAATTACTCATATGTTGATGATGATAAAAATGTAGTTAAATCACCATATGCATATGTGGAATGTGATGATCATTGGATTGATTTCGCAAACATTAAGAAAAAAGATCCAACTAAGACAACAAAATTAGTATTTGAAGTTACCTTAGAAGCTAAAGCTGCTAGTTCCGGAGATATCACAGCTACATTCGAAGGTAATGCATTATTAGGATATGAAGAAGAATTAGTACTTGGTGAAGTTACTGTACCATTCACAGTAGACGTTGAAGCTAAAGAACTTAAAGCAGGTCTTAAAGTTCAAGACGCTGGTACAATTACAGTAACTGAAACTGATAAAGGTAAATTAACAAAAGGAACAAAATTATACTTCGAACTTGAAGATTACGTATCTTGGGAAACTAAGCCAGAAGTAAAAGTTGATGGCGACATCGAAGTAGAAGCTAGCATCTTAGAAGAAAAAGCAGTTGACAAATACTTTGAAACAGTTCCAATAGGAGTATACACTTATGAAGTATACGAATACGATGTAAATACTAAAGATTATACTAAATTCCGTACAGCATCAACTTGGGAAGAAGTATTAGGTATTTGTGGTGCTGCTGATGGAACAATTGATAAAGATAAATACTATGTAAGAAGAAGAACAAAAACTTCAACATTAAGTAGAATATACGAATATGAATTTGCAAAAACAAGCGGACGTGTACTTGTAGTTGAAGTTAAGAAAGCTTCACGTAAACAAGCTTCCACAATTACTCTTGAAGGTGCAAAACTTTTAGTTGACCGTACAATTCCTGAAGGAACCTACGATATGGCTGTTAGAACACTTGGTGACAAGTGGAACGGATGGGGCAGCTGGTACAAAGACTTATATGTAGACCTTACTACTCCAAACACTGAAGACATCGAACAAAGCAAGAACGCTAAATACACTGCTACATTTACTCTTGATTCTGTAAATTACACAGTTGATGGAGTAACATTACAAGCAGACGTAGCTCCATATGCTAAAGACGGACGTATCATGGTTCCTGTAAGATACGTTGCTCAAGGCTTAGGAGTTAACCCAGATGACGTTCTGTACTCCAACAAGACAGTTACTATTATGAATGGTAACCGTATCGTTCAACTAGTACTTGGAAGCAACGTTATGAAAGTTAATGGTGCTGAAATTACCATGGATACAGTAGCTGAAGCTAAAGACGGCAGAATCTTCGTTCCAATGGGATGGATTGCTAAAGGCTTAGGCGTACCTGTACAATGGGATAACACAACTAAGACAGCAACATTTAACTAAGATTAAGATATTATTTTAATAAAAACAGACCTCAACTGAGGTCTGTTTTTATTCTAGCAAAATAAAAACATGGTAAAATTTATCATACTTTAATTCATGTATACCGTATATATAAAAAGCAACAAAAGATAATTAAAATGATTAGGGGGGATTAGGTGAGAAGACATAAGAACTGGCTTATTACGGGACTTATCATTACTTTTTTAATGCCTTCAAGTCTTCGGGCTGATACCAGTGGCGTATCGCTCCTGTGGAATGGTGAGAGATATCTCCTTAAAAACCAGCCCATTGTAAAATCAGGCACTAGTCTGATAGGAATGCGGGAACTTTTTGAAATCCTGGGTGCAGAAGTGGAATGGGATGCAAATAAAAAAATTATCAAAGCCCAAAAAGATGAAAACTATATTGAACTTAAAGTAGGAACAAAAGATGCTTATAAGAATGGAGAAAAAATTGAGCTAAGCCTTGCTCCCGAAATTAAAGACGGCGTGACTTTTGTATCTTTAAGATGGATTGCTGAAGCACTGGATGCCCAGGTAGAATGGAATAAAGATGAAGCAGCGATATATATAACAACAAAAGAGAATATAAATCCGGCAGAAGAAGACCCTTCAGGCGAAAAACTGTCAGACGAAAAAACGCGAGATGAAAGCGTTCCAATGGATAATAATCTTGTAGAAAATAATATCCCAAAGCTTAAGATAGAAGCCATTGAGTATAAAAATGCCAGGGAATTAAGTTTAGAGGATGTTAAGAGAATGGCTGTCGGGGGAAATATTTCACTTCGCCTGCAGAATTTAGCTGCTGAGCGGGCCGAAGAAGCAGCTGTCATTGCATCAAGAACGCCTATGGTTTCTGATGGTCTTGGAGGTTATGTAGCAATTGAGGAAGATGCCGTTGTTTCTTTACTGAGAAGAAGTACTGCGGACATGGGAGCTGAAGCTGCAAAGAAGCAAAAAGAATTGATAAAAGAATCTGTGCAGTTTATGGCAGAAAAAGCTTATTATGAAATTGTTGAACTTGAAGAACAATTAGCCATTACACAGGCATCTGTCGAGTTATCCAGGGAAAACCTTGATATAATAAGAAAAAGATATGAACTCGGATTAGAAAGCCGATACAATCTTTCTCAGGCAGAAATGGAACAAGAACAATTGGAAAAGCAATTAGAGACTTTAAAGCTTTCTCTGGACTCTAAATATACTGAACTTAATAATCTCATCGGACAACCAACAAATATGCGTTATATATTGAATAAAAATATCGGATATAAGCCCCTTGAAGACATTAGCTTAAAAGGTCATATCAGTGATATGATTTCCAAAGATTTTTATGTATGGTACAGTAAAAAGGCCAAGGAGTTAAAAGACTTAGAAAGAAAATCCCACAGTACAACCTGGACTCCAAATGGAGAGAGTTATTCAATGAAGGACAATGAATATAAGCAGGCAGAACTCTCTGAAGAGGCAACGATCAAGAATCTTGAAAAATCTCTTGAATCCAGGTATAATCAAATCCTACAGCTTGAGAAACAAATTGAAGCACAAAAGCTCAATATAGAAAAGGCAAAGGAATCTTACCGTATATTAATACAACAATATAAGCTGGGAATGATTATTCCTTTGAAATTAAAACAAGGGGAACTGGCAATCCATAATGCAGAATTGGAATTACAAAAATTAATGGCTCAACACAATCAATTAAAAACAGCTTTTTATAATCCTGCTTTGATGCCGGACTATGCCAATTAAATAAACAAAGCGTTCCTGAGAAAAGACTTTTAAAGACAGAAAAAGACTAGGGAAAATTCCCTAGTCTTTTTGCAGTTATTAGTTAATGTTTTCGATGGATACTTCTACATCATCAAAGTTCACAAGAATGTTGCCGCTTGCATCGGTAATGGAGTATGCAGGATTATCTAATCCGTTATAAGTTATTTCTAACTTATCTCCATCCCAATCTTCGTTACCATCGTTAATTACAAATACAATTTTGCTACCGTCAACAATTTGGATCTTTTCGATGTTTAACTTCTTACCATCTTTCTTAACTGTGAATCGGCTGATTAACAAGTCGTTAGCAGCGCTTCCTCTTTCAAGTGTTACAGTTGTAACACCATCTTCAACGCTTTCAGAAGTTACCAGAGCTAAGCCACTGCCAAATCCAAATTGTACAGCTTCGCCAACTTCAAATACAATTTCAGTTTTGTTTCCATATACAGCACTTGCTACAGTTGCTTCAGGATTATATTTGTCTTCTATCGCAAGAGCTGAAGCCATTGACAGGGCAGAACCATAAATATTCTTTGTGGATACAGTTTCTGCCAAGGTTAATCTTAAGCCAGTTCCGTCAAATTTAGCATTTTGGTCTAATTTTTCACGTACATATAAAGTTAATTTATATTCATCATCTGAATCAGAATAATCAACTCTATATACATTTAATGATAAACCGGAAACTAATTTAACAATGAAGTCTCTTCTGTCTAAAGATTTTTCATCAATAGGGTTATTTAATTCAAGTTCAATTGTATTTTCACCGGTAACAGCAGCGGATACAACGACTGGTGCTTCAGAATCAAGTGTTAAAGTACCAGCATCAATATCCAGCAATTGAGCATACATTTCATTGCCAGCTACATCGGTTACTTTTTCAACTTGAATGTATTTAATGCTTTCGAAATCATCTAAGTCATAAGTGCGTCCGTTTAATTTCCATTCTTCAGGGAAGATAATTTCAACGGTTTTATCATCACCTAATAAGTTGATTTCAGTATCATCTGGTAAGCTGTAAAGTGCACCGCTTACAAAACGGAATTTGTAATTGTTGAGGTTTGTTGCCTTCTTTTCATCTACTTCTTCAGTAAATCTGATAAGAATTCTCTTGCTATCGCCTGATACAATTCTGCCCCAGGAGTCAATAGACACTCTTTCTAAATCATTTATGGTGATTTCTAAAAGAACAGGCAGAAGTTCATTGGCTAATGGAGAAAGATCTGTTACTTCACTTACTTCAAGAGTATAGTCACCTGCTGCAACGCCTGTAAAGGTAACTTTAATCTTATTCTTCGCATCAGAATCTGCATATGCGATTGAACTTGCAGTCTTTTCTTTGTTATTTTTATCAATTAATACATATTTACCATTGGTATTAACGTCTTCACTGAAGGTTACATAAAGGATGTTTTGATTGTTTTCATCTGCTTCAACGTCAATAACCTCAGGTCTTTCAAGGTCAACTTCAGGTACGAAGTTAATTTCAATCTTCTTAGCAATATTGTCAGAGAAATCTTTAACATTTTCAAGAATAAGGGTTGCGCCATTTAAAGGAACGTAATTGCCTTCAGCAAAAGTGATTTCGTATACGAATTCATCGTTGTCACTTTGTACCACGCTGGAAGCAACACCTTTTTTGCTGCCAGATTTCCATGAAACCTGAGATTTATCTAATCCCTTAATCTCTTCATTGAATTCAACGACAACTTTGGTTTGGCTTGCACTGATGATTTCAGCTTCCGGAGCGTCTTCATCTTTTACAACAGTAAAATCAATATCCACAGCTTTAAGGTTGAATCCTGCAGCATCTTTAATATCATTGCTGATAGAAAGGGTATGCTCGCCGTCTGCTAATGCAGTTTTTAAGTTAATAGTAAACTCAGTTTTTTTACTGTTAGCTTCAATGGAACCACGAACTAAAGATTCGTCGATTCTGTATGAGCTTAATAAGTCAGCATTTTCAACTGGTTCGCTGAATTTCACAGTAATGTATTGGTTTCCTTTAGCGATAACTTTTTCAACTTCAGGAAGTTCATTATCAAATACATTTACAACAATTTCAGTTTTGGCAATCTTTTTGCCAGTAATGTCTTTAATATCTTTGATGGTATACTTGGTATCAGTTGTTTGACGTAATGGTGTATCTAAGGTTACCAATATAGTTTTACCGTCTTTGGAAATTTCAAAGATATCATTTGCTCCAAGACCTAAGCGGCTGTTGGTTACAGAATCTTTATCCAATTCTTTTGAGAATTCAATAGCAAATTGTTTTAAGTTGTAACCTTCAACTTTAAGTACCTTTAAGTCTTTGTATTCTCTTACAACTTTAATTGTTTTTTCAACTTTAATGCCGTTAGAATCAACAGCAGTAATGGTAATTTGGTTTTCACCCAAAGTTAATGCAACTTCTGCAGAAAATTTCTTATTATTTACACTGGCAGCTTTTCCGTTAACGGTTACAGTGCCGTCATTGGTTATAGAACCTGAAATAATGATGGTTTCATTTTCGGTTGTTGCATCGACTTTATCCAATGTAATATCGAAATTAAAAAGTCCTAATTGTTCGCCTAAAGTCTTTTCACTGCCAACAGGCTTAGACATTAAAGCATCATAAGTAAAGTCGGCGATTTGAAGAAGTTGAATATTTGATCCTTCAACTTCAGTTGGATTGTCAATTAAACCTTTGCTGTATGCAAATGTTGGAATACTTGCCCAGGTAAAGTCAACATTTTCAACATAGCCAAGACGTACTAACATGATTTTCATGTACTCCCTGCCGGAAATAGGAGCCATTGGATTAAGATTTCCAAGGTGATCTCCTGAAATACCAATTTCAGGGTGTGCTTTTAAGTACGCAGCCAATTTACGAATGAATTGACTATGACTGGAATTAATATCTTTAAATGTTGCTTTGCCTTCCCATGCAAAATTATTCATTTCATCATATTTACCCATTAATTTAAGTTGCATGACAAAGGCACGATATCTTGTCATTGTCTGGGTTCCGATAACGCCGTTACCTTCACCAGTGATAACGCCAAGATTTGTTAAAATATTCAACTTATCGGCATTGGATAAGTTCCCTGCAAAAGCGAAATTTGTGGAAGATAATACCACAGCAGCAGCTAATGCTAAGGATAAGAGTTTCTTTTTAAGATTCTTCATTCAGCTTTCCTCCTTATTTACTATGTTAAAACATAGAATTATGTTGATGACTTATGTCTACCAACAATATAATATTATAGGTGAGATGGTTAACATAATCAAGTGATATTCCTTGGCAAATTAATCATGTATTTACAGAAAAGAGGGTGGCAGTGACAGGAACAATCTCAAGGGGTAAGCCCTTATACACAATACAAATAAAAAAATAAGATGTAAAAGAAGAGATTATGTTGGCGACTTATGTCAATCAACTTTACAAAGCTATTGTAGCCAATTTCGAAGAGGCAGGCAATATAAAAAAACTGGCAATTGAAAGGAGCAGATATTTTTTTTAATGATTTTTCTTAAAAATGGACAGAAAAAAGCCCTGGGACAATTTATATGGAAATACTTGCATATGCACTTCTTTTAGCTTAAAATAATAGTTAGATTATAAGGTTTTTAGAGCAGTTTATTCCATCGCAAGGAGGATTAATATGAAAATAATAAGTAAAGCAGTGATTTCTTTAAGCCTGGCTTTTTGTATGTCAACTTCTGTTTTTGCACAAGTAAGTTACATAGATGTGCCTGAAAATCACTGGGCTTATGATGTCGTTCAAAAGGCCACAGAAATGAACTGGATGACGGGAAATTTACAAAATGAATTTAAACCCCAGGAAGTCATCGATTATTTTTATTTTTCAGGCATTGCAGCCAAAATTGCAGGTTATAAAGATCCTTTAGAAAATAATATTACTGAAGCTGAAAAGAAATACGCTGATGAAGCTTATCAGAAATACAAATCCGTTTTAGACCAATATACTAAAAACTTTAAGAAATGGGACGAAGCTTATTACAAAAATTTTAATGTAGAAATTGCATATCTTTTACAAAAGGGCATTTTAAAAACAGAAGATTTGAATAAGTTTATTATAAAACAGGCTGATGGCACAGAACAAGTAGCTTCTCTCAGCAGGGAAGATATGGCTGTTTTTATTGTAAGATTAATTGGAAAAGAAGAATATGCGATTAATAATTATACGAAGACGAGATTTCTTGATGATGCTTTAATTTCTGAAAATGCAAAAGCCCATATTGCTTATCTGAACGATGCAGGCGTTTTGCAGGGAGGAGAAAATGTCAAGTTTGATCCTAAGGGTAAAGTGTATAAAGCCGTACTGGCAAAGGTACTGGTTGAATCTGTTTTAGGGACAGGCAGTCAGACAAGTTCAAATCAAACAACTTCAACGGATAAAGAAGTTTATCTGCAGGGGAAAGTAGAATATTTTAACAGTGATTATCATTATCTGGGGATTAATTCAGGAAATAAAACCTCTTGTTATCGTATAAAAGAAAATGCCACATATTATATTGGAACAAAGGAAACCAATAAAGAAAGTATTAAAAAAGGTGACAATGTAATGATTCAGCTGGTTAATGAAGGAAACATTGACTATGTTGTTAAGATTACCAGGATAGATACTACAAGTCCTGTATCTCCGGATTCTTCTGGTAATTATACAAACACAGGCAGTACATCAAATCATTCTTATACGGATTATCAGGATAATCTCAATGTTTCAGCAAGAAAAGTAGAAGGAATTATAAATAGTGTAAAAGACTCCGACGTAGAAATCATCGTAAAATATGTTAACTATAAAGGAGAAATCAAAGAAGAATCAGAAACTTATAATGTCAATAGTAATACCATTATTACAAAGAACAATAAAGAATTAAGCTTATCAGATATTAAAAAGGGAGACATTATTGTTGCTCAGGTGAAAGGCAGTCTTCTGACTAAGGGAGAAGTTATTGAAAGCCAAAGGGAAGTCACAGGCACTTTGATAGAGAAAAAACGAACGAACGGCTTATATAAACTTGTGCTTGAAGTAAAAAATGACACGGTAGAGTATAGTATTGGCAGTGATGTAACCATAGCTAAAAAAGGAGTCGATGAGGCAGCCTGGAATGATTTAAGAATAGGGGATAAAATTACCTTAGGACTGGAATATGAAAAAGTAATTGATGTTTGGGCTGAGGGTTACAGCTCCAGAGTAACAGGAATTATTCAGGAAGTCCTTGTTTCAGCCAATCAGTCTAAGGTGACCATAGAGCATGAAGATGGTACAATAAAAACTTATCCCCTAATGTATGGTGCTAAAATCGTTGACAGATTAACCGATGAAGAAATCTCCATATATGATATCCGTTTGGGACAAGAAGCTGTATTATATTTAGACAGTATGGAAGTTGAAGAATTAGTTCTTAGCAAGCAAATAAAACTGAGTACTGTACAAGGTTATATAGAAAATATAAGTTTTTCAGGTGATTATATTGATATCAGGACAGAATCAGATTTTATAGGAACAAAACGAATCCGTATGGGTAAGGGTGTAGAAATTTTTAAAGACAACAGAAGATTAAGCAGAAGAGATTTGAAAAAAGGTATGCTGGTAGTCATTACAATGAAAACTTATGGGGGAGACCAGGCAGAAAAAATAACGATTTTATCAAAATAAAGTAACGGAAGATCTTGTTGCAGGCATAAATTGATAAGAGGAGACTGGAAAACAATATGCCAGTATCCTCTTTTTTGTTTATTTGATAGCAAATTTAGATAAAAATAAATAATCTTTAATTTTTATTTCTTTTTACTTGATTATTTTTAGATTTACTAGTAATCTATAAGATAGAGAGCTGTTTAAATGGCTTAGTATTTAAAAATCTTAGTAATCATTCTTGTTTTTTAAGCGTAGTTTTTCTATTTTATTAGGTGTAGCTTTATATGCAAAAATGAAAGCGTGTTCATGCGATATTTATGCACTAATAAAGTAGAAAGTAAAATATTAAAATATATTTTTTAAGGAGGGCGCATATGAAATTCGGCTATTTTGACGATAAAAACAGGGAGTATGTTATCACGACTCCAAAAACCCCATATCCCTGGATTAATTATCTGGGGAACAAAGATTTCTTTGGTCTTATTTCTAACACAGGAGGGGGATATTGTTTTTACCGTGATGCCAGATTAAGAAGGATTACAAGATACCGCTACAACAATATTCCCATTGATAATGGAGGCCGTTATTATTATCTTTTTGATAACGGAGACTTCTGGACTCCTGGCTGGATGCCTGTAAAAAAAGATTTAGACTTCTATGAATGCAGACATGGTTTAGGCTATACATCCATTGCCGGTGAAAGAAATGATGTCAGAGTTAATGTAACTTATTTTGTTCCATTGGGATACAATGGAGAAGTTCATAGAGTAAAAGTAAAAAATAATTCAAATGCCGATAAACAATTATCTCTGTTTTCTTTTGTAGAGTTTTGTCTATGGGATGCTTATGATGATATGACCAATTTCCAAAGAAATTTAAGTACAGGAGAAGTGGAAATTGAAGGCAGTGCTATTTATCACAAGACTGAATACAGGGAAAGAAGAAACCATTACGCCTTTTACTGGGTAAATACTGAAATCAATGGTTTTGATACCGACAGGGACAGTTTCCTTGGTCTATATAATAATTTGGATGCGCCACAAGTAGTTACACAAGGTAAATCCAATAATTCAGTTGCCAGTGGATGGTCACCTGTTGGTTCTCATAATATCAACTTCACCCTTAAAGCTGGAGAAGAGAAGGTATTTGTATTTGTTCTTGGATATGTTGAAAATGACAAAGATAATAAATGGATTGCCCTGAATGTAATCAATAAAGAAAAAGCTTATGCAATGCAAGAGCAATTTAAAGACAATGCCAGCGTAGAAAAAGCATTGGAAGATTTAAAAGTATATTGGGATGGACTTCTTTCAAAATATATCTTGGACAGCCATGATGAAAAGCTAAACCGCATGGTAAATATCTGGAATCCATATCAATGTATGATTACCTTTAATATGTCCAGAAGTGCTTCTTACTTCGAATCAGGAATTGGAAGAGGTATGGGCTTCAGAGATTCAAACCAGGATCTTTTAGGTTTTGTTCATCAGATTCCTGACAGGGCGAGAGAAAGAATTCTTGACTTGGCTGCTACACAATTTGAGGATGGAAGTGCATACCATCAATATCAGCCTTTAACCAAAAAAGGAAATCATGATATTGGCGGAGGCTTCAATGATGACCCCTTGTGGTTAATCCTGGCAGTCAGTGCGTACATAAAGGAAACAGGGGACTTTGCTATTTTAGATGAAGAAGTACCTTTTGATTGTAATCCTGATAAAACAGGTTCCCTGTTTGATCACTTAACAGCATCTTTCTATCATGTGGTGAATAACTTAGGACCTCATGGACTTCCTTTAATCGGAAGAGCAGACTGGAATGACTGTCTGAATCTTAACTGCTTCTCTACAGAACCAGGAGAATCCTTCCAAACTTATGGGGATCCAAATGGAAGAGTGGCTGAATCTGTATTTATAGCTGGTATGTTTGTATTTATCGGTAAAGAATATGTTGAACTTTGTAAGAGAAGAGGTTTAGAAGAAGAAGCCAAAAAAGCTCAAAAGCACATTGATGATATGATTAAGGCAACCATTGAATATGGTTACGATGGAGAATGGTTCCTTCGTGCTTACGATGCTTTTGGAGGTAAAGTAGGCAGTAAGGAAAATAAAGAAGGCCAAATCTTTATTGAGCCACAAGGCTTTTGTGTAATGGCTGGAATTGGCGTAGAAGAAGGTTTAGCTCAGAAAGCATTAGATTCTGTAAAAGAAAGATTAGAAACACCTTATGGAATTGTATTGCAACAACCGGCTTACACAACTTATGATTATAAATTAGGAGAAATCACCAGCTATCCTCCTGGATATAAGGAAAATGCAGGTATTTTCTGCCATAACAATCCATGGATTGCATGTGCTGAAACCGTTATTGGCCGTGGAGACCGTGCCTTTGAAATCTATAAGAGAATAGCACCGGCTTACTTAGAAGAAATCAGTGAAATTCATAAATTAGAACCTTATGTTTATGCACAAATGATTGCGGGTAAAGATGCCCCCAATCAAGGACAGGCAAAGAATTCATGGCTTACAGGAACTGCTGCATGGAACTTTGTAACCATTTCCCAATGGATTTTAGGAATTAAGCCGGATTATGACGGATTAAAAGTTGATCCATGTATTCCTAAAGCATGGGATGGTTATACCGTAACAAGAGAATTCAGAGGTACAAGATATAAAATCAAGATAGAAAACCCAGATCATGTATCAAAGGGTGTAAAAAAAGTTATTTTAGACGGAAAAGAATTAGATTCCAACATAATTCCTCCTTTATCTGACAATAAAGAACATGAAGTTATTGTTGTAATGGGATAATTTTTGTCACCTTATTAGCCCCAAAATTTTGGGGCTATTTTTTTTATATATGCCTTTACAAAACATTATCTATTTGTTAAAATAAGATTGTATTTTTTACAAATGTGTTACATACTTATTAAAAAGCCATAATAATTTTTATGGAGGACAAAAATATGATTAATTTGGAAAGAATCCAATCTATTGATATGATAAAGTATTTCAGGCTTTTTGTATTGATTATTGTACTTACAGCAGTTTTTTATCTGGGATTTGAAATTTCTCAAACTCCAAATGCTTTTTCTGTTATGCTGGATGGAGAAGTGGCGGGTATTATTCTTGAAGAGGAAACAGCAGATAATTTATTAAACGAAGTTAAGCTTTCAATCGAAAAAGATTTAGGAGGCAGCATTGAGGTTTGCAGTGAATTATTTGTAGAACCTGTCCGTGCTTCCCAAAAAGAGATTATTTCAAAAGACGAATTACTGACTAAATTAAAGAATTCGCTTTCTTATGATATAAAAGCCTATGTTATTAAAGTCGATGGTGTAGAACAGGCTACACTGATTAATAACAAGGAAGCAGAAGAAGTGCTTGAAAAAATAAAGGCTAAATATATTGAAGAAGGCATAAAGCCTGAACTTATTTCTTTCGTTGAAGAGGTTAAAGTAGAGCCCAAGTGTATCAAGGTTTCAGATGAGATGATTGCGGTTAATGATGCAGTTGAACTCTTAACAAAGAGCACTGAGGCGCAAAGAATTTATACCATCGAAGAAGGAGACACCCTGTGGGGAATTTCAGAAAGATACGGTCTTTCAATAGAAGATATACTAAAAGCCAATCCTGGATTAGAAGAAGAGGGAATATTACAAATTGGTCAGGAGATTAACCTGAATATACCTAAGCCTATACTTTCGGTTATGACAAAAGAAGAATTTACTTATACTGAGCCTATTGAAAAACCTGTCAGATATGTAGAAGATGACACACAATACAAGACTTACATTAAAGTGATTGAGCCAGGTGAAGAAGGAGAAAAAGAAATAACTGCTTATAAGATTAAGATAAATGGCTATGAAGAAGGTACAGAAATTATATCCGAAAAAGTCATAAAAGAACCCAAAGAATCCGTAGTCGTTGTAGGAACAAAAACACCACCACCAAAAAGTGCAACAGGTTCTTTCAGGATGCCTACTTCAGGAACATTAACTTCAACTTTTGGTTACCGTTGGGGCAGATTCCATGCAGGAATAGATCTTGCTGCACCAATTGGTACGCCTGTATATGCAGCTGATGGAGGTACAGTGGTTGAAGCAGGCTGGCATGGAGGATACGGATATCTTGTAAGAATTAATCATGGCAATGGATTTGAAAGCTATTATGCTCATTTAAGTAAAATTTACGTTCAGGTAGGTCAAAAGGTTGCCAAGGGTGAGCAGATTGCAGCCATGGGAAGTACCGGCAACAGTACAGGTTCACACCTGCACTTTGAAATAAGACTAAATGGAGAAGCAAAAAATCCTTATAATTATTTGAAATAAAAAGATTCAGGGCGAACATATCAGAATGTTCGCCTTTTATAATAATCTATTTTACACAATTTATTATTTTTGATACAATAAAATTAGCATCAAGATAGAAATATGCATTTTAATAATGTATATATCATGGATCTAATGGGATGGTGATTTAAGTGGCACAAAAAATTTTAGTGGTAGATGACGAAAAAAGTATTGCAGATATTATTGCTTATAATTTAGAAAAAGAAGGCTATGAAGTATTGATAGCTTATGATGGGGAAGAAGCGCTGGATTTAGTCTTTTCAGAAGATCCGGACTTAATTCTTCTGGATATAATGATGCCCAAAATAGACGGCTTTCAGGTATGTAGAAAAATAAGAGAAAAAAAAGAGACACCTATTGTAATGTTAACAGCCAGATCAGAAGAAGTTGATAAAGTTTTAGGTCTGGAATTAGGTGCAGATGATTATGTCACCAAACCTTTTAGTGTAAGAGAATTAATGGCAAGAGTAAAAGCTAATTTAAGACGGATTGCCGTTGTTGAAAAAGAAATAAAAGAAGAAAAAAATAAAAATGTCATTGTCCATAATAATTTAAAGATTGATACTGAAAAATATGAAGTGACGAAGGACGGAAAAATCATCGAATTAACCCTGAGGGAATTTGAATTATTGAAGTTTTTGGCCAGACAAAAAGGTCAGGTCTTTTCAAGAGAGGTATTGTTAGAAAAAGTGTGGGGTTATGAATATTATGGTGATATCCGGACAGTAGATGTAACCGTAAGACGCTTAAGAGAAAAAATTGAAGATGATCCCAGTCGTGCAGAATATATTTTAACAAAACGAGGGGTAGGCTATTATTTTAAGGGGTAATGGTATGAAAAGCATACAGTGGAGGTTAGTATTCATATACTTAACCTTAGTTCTCATTGTAATGATTTCCAGTGGAACCTTTATTATCTGGCAAATAAGAGATAATGAATATAAAAAAATACATAATGAATTAAAAAATACAGCAGAATCCATTAGGGAAAATATTGTATCGGATGACGGCTCTATTAATCCCAGGTGGAAAGATATCAATACATGGGTTGGCGACAGAAGTATTTTTATTAATAAGAAAATATACATATTAGATGACCAGGGAAACATTATCATTCCAGATACTGAAGAAAATGGACAGGAGCAATGGAATAAAAGAGTTATCTATGAAACGA